>Ga0209853_1000039_pt1 | contig 33237 bp, 20 predicted proteins | sample GWRWS1_30_40_FD_187224 | JGI IMG/M metagenome (GOLD analysis project Ga0209853, IMG submission 187224) | Riverbed sediment microbial communities from areas with vegetation nearby in Columbia River, Washington, USA - GW-RW S1_30_40 (SPAdes)... | ecosystem: Environmental > Aquatic > Freshwater >...
TTCCTGAAAATTATTAGTCCATACTACATACACGTTGTTATCCTGTGAGACAGTAATTTGCGGATCGACTGACCATCCAGAATAATTACTTAAATTCATGATGTCCCCAAAACTAGCGCCCTTATCAATACTTCTTGTGAAAAATACATCGCTAATAAGTGCTTTAACGTTAGCGTGTTGCACAACTCTTCCACTGTGCCATACTAGATATACGTTATTATTTGTAGGATCTGTAGCTATTCGAGGACTGAATACCATATTGCCTATATCGTCGTCTTTTACTTCATTTAGGATAACTGGATGGCCAAAACTAGCGCCCTTATCGATACTTCTTGTGAAAAATATCTGTCCGTATTTTTCCTGAAAATTATTAGTCCATACTACATACACATTATTGCCAGATGCAGCTATTTGTGGAAACCCATTAAATCCAGTATTGTTACCTAGATTTTTTACTGTTTCAAAACTACTCCCATTATCAGTACTTCTTGCAAAAAGGATGCCATTAGTTGCGTCATGCCATACTACATACACATTATTGCCAGATGCAGCTATTTGTGGGAACCCATTAAATCCAGTATTGTTACCTAGATTTTTTACTGTTTCAAAACTACTCCCATTATCAGTACTTCTTGTCAGGAATATTGCACCATTATTTCCCGGAGTGTGTTCCCATATTAGATAGACATTATCCCCCGAAACAGCCATTTTTGCATCCAAAGAACCTCCCTCTCCAATTCCTAAGTCTATAGTGCGGCCAAACGTACAACCGTCATCTGAACTTTTTTTAAAGTATATGTCACGACTGCCTGAATTATCATCAATCCATGCTACGTAAATTTTATTTCCATTTTTTATGATTTGGGGTTCTTCTGAATGGCCAATATTGTTACTGATATTAAGTACCTCTTCACCATAGTCTACAATACCTTTAGTACTGTTATTATCAATAGATACAGTATCTTGTGAAGCATTACCAAAATGTACAGCCCCAAGGAAGACGACAATTAGCACTTGAAATGTGATAAAGAAACGCAAAATATGTAGCAATATATTACTCAACGAAAATTATTTTCTATTCAGTATATAAATGGTCGTCATTATGCATATACCATCTTACAAAAAGTATATTGATCTATTTACATTATCAATAGATCATACCTGTCAAAAATATGAGTCGACTTTTTTAATGGAAAATTTAGACTATCAGCCTAGGGGAATTACAGACTATGTGATTATTATCTTGTCTTGGACCGGGTCCACCGAACATCGACATTTCCGGTTAATAACCAAATAAGAGCTATTATTGTAATCAATTGGGTATAAAAATAAGTCATAAATATATCTCTCATAATAAACGCGACTGATATTAATGCGGCTCCTATTAACAAAGTTGCGTAAATTCCCAGATTTGAAATAATCTCAATTGTAACGGGAATTGTCAATGCAATTAAGAAGATAGACAAAATGGGAGAGACAAGATAGACAAAAAATCTGTAGGGAAATATGATTGTTCCAAAATATCCGTACTGACGTTTAAATAATAATTTCTTAAACCTTAGCGTCTCAATTAGTCCTCCCAATGTTCTTCTTGATTTGATTTTGACGTAATCAGTGAGCTCTGTGGGAGCTCTTTCAGTAAAGCGTGCATCCTGATTTACTATTACTCTATATCCTTTCGAGATTATCTGCAAGGCAATATTTGAGTCATCTGCTAATGTGTCTTCATTTACTTTGCTTATTATCCTGTTTCTAAAAGCACAGGCCTCACCGGATAGCCATGATGTAGAATAAGCCTTACTTTCTAGTATCCGAATGTTGTCTTTATGCAACCAGTATTTGTGTTCATAAGCAGATACCTGGCTTTCCTCTCTGTTTGGAACATCATAAAAAGCGGAGACAGCTCCAATCGTATCGTCGCTGAACGAATTAACAAGTTGTGAAATGGTTCCTTTATTATAAAGTGCGGTTCCATCAGTAAGAATCACTATTTCTCCCTTACATATCTGTAGAGCTAGATTTACAGCATGAGCCTTTCCTTTTCTTTCTTCTTCTGTTATTAGAGTTACTGTGCTATGGAAATTTGACTCAATGATAGACCGGGTATTATCATTTGAGCCAGAATCTATGACAATGATTTCCAGTTTATCTTTAGGATATGCACTTTCAAAAATATTATTGATTCTACGCTCAATGACCGATTCTTCGTTGTATACAGGAATGAGAATCGATACCATGGGTAAGTCGGACTGTGAAAAAGGTTTCTTGCCAATATTACTTCGTGACAAGTTCATCACTTTCTGTGATATTCTTTTTAACAGGAGTGGATAAATGATGTGGATTCCGAGAATAATGAAAAGTAAAAGAACAAAAATCACAAAGGCCAACATTTGAATAGTGAAACACTCTAACAAATTATACTTTACGTCTTTATGGACAACCAGAATTCCTAATTATAGTCTCCATGGGTTGCCATTATACTTGACTATCAGTTTGTATATCCAACAGAATCGACATGACAATGACTACACAATTTTCATTCTGAAAAACAGATGTCAAAATGAACTATCTGCAAACACGGAAATCTGAATTGATTAACTATAGGTCTTGATCAAACTTACAGGTAGATTCTTTTGTCTTTGTTTTAGGCATACAATCATTCTATTGTAAGTGTAATTAAGGATCAAAAAATTCCTAACACCACATTATTCTTCTTGCGTCTAGTTATCTTTATCTAATTTTGAACATTTACGACAGGAATCCGAGGTTTTCATCCATCTGAACCCTAGGAAAACAATAGCGCCATAAACCATAACTTAAACTACGTCACTAATGAATAGATGAGTTTTGAAAACATGACGAGAAGTATTTAGACAATGGAATGAAATCTCCTCGCTCAAGAGGGATAATAGTAATATCAACAATACCCGTCAATGTCTGTCACAGGCTTGATAGCTACTTTCTAGAAATAACATTATCAAAATAACTTAAATAAACAAGGTGAAGTTGTTATTTATAAAATTATATATTCCGAGAACTGTGAAAACAATTGACTTTAATGGAAAAAGTCCATCTCAACGAAAATGCCGATGATATTAACACTCATCCAAAAATTATAGTTTGCATACCCGCTTATAACGAGGAAAAAAATATTGCAAGTATCGTTCAGAGTGCACGAAATCACGCCGATGAAGTCATTGTTTGTGATGACGGCTCTTCTGATAATACAGCAAAATTCGCAAAACAGGAAGGGGCATTTGTAATAAACCATCCCAAGAATTCTGGATACGGCAAAACGGTGCGTACCCTATTTCAATCAGCGCTTGAAAGAAAGGCAGATGTTATAGTGACAATAGACTCAGATGGACAGCACGATCCTGAACAGATTCCATCTGTCATCGAACCTATATTAAAAAATGGATTTGATATTGTTATAGGTTCTCGATTCATAGATCAAAAAGATGAGATAAAAGTTCCATTCTACAGAAGCTTTGGAATCAAAACCATTACTAAATTCACAAAGCAAGCTTCCTACAAGAATCTTACAGACGCACAGAGTGGTTTTAGAGGTTATAGTAGACACGCTATTGAATCGATGAATTTGGTAGAGGATGGAATGCAAATATCTACCGAGATACTATTAAGAGCCGGTTCTAAAAAACTAACCATAACAGAAGTGCCAATAAGAATTAATTATGATGTTAAAAACACTTCAACTCATAATTTTTTATCACATGGAATGCGAGTATTATTTAGCGTAATTCAATTCATTTCCTTACGGCATCCGTTAATATTTTATGGATTGCCTGGGATTGCCTTACTGGCTGTATCTGGATATTATGCCTACAATGCGTTGGAATTGTTCTCTGCTGCAAGATTTATTTCGATAAACATGATATTGTTATCAATAACTGCAACAATTATTGGAATAATTTTGCTTACTACTGGGAGTATCTTATTTACTATTTCCATTATGTTGAGAAAAGGAACTAAATTGACTATAGCGTTTAGAATAATTCAATTCATTTCCTTACGTCATCCGTTAATATTTTATGGATTGCCTGGGATTGCCTTCCTGGCTGTATCTGGATATTTTGCCTACAATGCATTAGATTATTTCTCGTCCTATCGATATGTAACGATACTCCTCACAAATAGGTTGTTCGTCACCATAGGTACCGCAATTATTGGAATAGTCTTATTGACTACTGGAAGCATGTTATACTCCATAGCTGCGATGTTAAAAGGTAAAATAAGAACAGATTTATAATTATCCTGTGTGAACCCTTGTTTTAGGCCTCCGATTTAAATTCCCATAAAATATGGACCGACAGTAAATCTTAGGTTAAACCTTATTCTGCCTATCTAAGACCAGTGTTCATACTTTATTAAAACATAGGATATTCCCAATGTGTAATATGTATGACTTTCCCTTTCTTACGATGTTGGCTTTAAAGACGCCGGGATTTTTCTCTTTAGATTAGGTATTGAATGATACATTCATCAAGTGAAGTATTATAGAAAAATTAATCATCCATAAGGTTTACAGTCGCTTTTGATTTTTCTAAAACTGTCACCAAACAGAATGGCCGAATAAAATTCCTTAGCATGTTTTGACGGGCTCAAGCAAGAACAGTTGAGCTTATCTTTTTTACGAGAAACCAAAGGACCGCACCAAGAAAAGTTACACAATAAAACGGAGAAAATAAATAAACTGGATAATCGCTTTGCCATAATAATGTATTATATTATTGGAATTGGAATATCTTTTGCAATTGTTCTGCTTACAGGATCAATTTTGTCTTCAACAATATCTCTATCAAATAAAAATTATTTTGGTTTAATTAAAGCATCAGGATTGGTAGGAGATAAACTACCAATTATTTCAGATTCCTCGCTAAAGATAGAGTTAATATTCCAAAAAGAAATCAAGCGCAAAGGAGGGACTCTATCACCTGTAACTAGTATGGCATTTCTAGGTGCAAACGATATTTTGATGTTAAATAAAAATGAAGGTATAGTTAATAGGATCGTAAATGGTGTTCTCTTAGCAGAACCCTTACTAGATGTAAATGTAGCAAATAAACGAGAAAGAGGCATGTTAGGAATAGCTACTACTGGTTCAATCCCCTCTAATAACGATAAAAAAGGCGATGTTAGATATGTTTTTCTGTACTACACTCAATCAGCAAATAGAGACGGTAGTGATATTTGTCGCGCAACGTATTATTGCAAGTCAGATACAGAAACAATAGGTAATCAGCTTTATAGATACGAACTGAAGGATAATAAACTAATTAACCCAATGCTTTTACTTCATCTGCCAGCTCGGCCCGCACCAGCTCACAATGGTGGTATAATAATAATAGGTCCCGACAACAATCTTTATGTTACTGTCGGAGATTTTGTAGGTTCATCTAATGAGACTTCAAGAACTAAAGCTCAAAATTATAAAAATGGAACAGAACCTGACGGAAGGGCAGGAATATTAAGACTCAGTCAAGACGGTAAACCTACATCTCAACCAATATTGGGTAATGAGTTTCCTTTGAATCTTTATTATGCATATGGCATAAGAAACAGTTTTGGAATTGATTTTGACCCCATAACTCATGAGTTGTGGGATTCCGAAAATGGTCCAGATTATGGTGATGAAATTAATCTTGTTAAACCAGGATTTAACGGTGGATGGCAAAAAGTTCAAGGTATATGGAAACCAAAGTATGACCCCGTACGAGGAGGCGATCTTATTGCGGGAGAAGAATCATTAAAACCGCATAGGAAGGAATTGGTCGACTTCAACGGAAAAGGAAAATACAGTGCGCCCGAATTCACCTGGAATAATACGGTGGGTCCAACACAAATTAAGTTTCTTCATTCTGATAAATATCCAAAAGAATACAATAATGATTTATTTGTAGGCGATACCAATAATGGATATCTATACCATTTCGACTTAAGCAAAGATAGAAAAGCCCTGTCCCTCAATGGAACACTTGCAGATAAAGTAGCAAACACCTCCAAAGAGCTTGACAAAGTTATTCTAGGGGTCGGATTTGGTCAAATCACTGATATAGAAGTGGGTCCTGACGGTTATCTCTACATACTATCACACGATAAAAATGTTGCAAAGATATTCAAGATTACGTCTACCAAAATTTGATATAACAATGATCCCATTCTTCACAAGAACAAGTGAATCCGAGTCACTTTCAAGGTATACTTTTCTATTCACGTATTTGTAAGATTCGTCATTTCTGATTTCTTTCAATTAACGTTCTTTAAACCGTAAATAAGCTCAATAAATAAAAAAAGCAGATATTATATAGAGGCCCACTTTGTATGTCATTGGGGAATGGATTAATATGAAGTCAACAACAATATTCATTCTAACAATAGCCCCAGCATCAATAATGATGATGTATTTTGCTATTATTGCGTCATCACTAAATCTAGTAGCAGAAGCGACTAGAACAGAATTAACCAAATACAGAGTTTTTGATTTCGATGATTTTAACCAGCAGATTCTCAGACACTTTTTTGACGATGAATATGATAGTGACGTTCATAACAAAGGAAGAGTCTTCTACTCGCATTCTACCAGGACGTATGGAACCCAAGAGGAGCGTGTCGCAAAAGAACTAATCCAACAGAGGTTCAATGATTTCGGAATCATCAGCCCCAAATTTTACAAAGGGAATGACGAAAAAATGAGAGACGAGATGGCTAGATTTTACGAAGGCAATCATCAAAAGGGGTTAGAAGAGATGGAGTTCTACAAAATGATAGTGAGTGGTTCCCAGATGCTTGTTTATAGTAAATGGAAGAACGAGGCAACATATGGCGTGGCGATTGAAGTAAACCATGCTATAGATATTGGCATCCCCGTTTTTGAACTTGTTGGTAACAAATTCGTACCGCAGAAGGTTCAGGTTAATGGTCTGAGTTACAAAGAAACCATGGAAAAGTATGAGGAGTATGACTCTTCCAAATGAAATTTATTTTCCCTGAATTCATTCCCACTTGGATCAAAAATAATTTTACTACATGACTATAGAATTAAAAAATTTCTAACTAATCGTAAAAAATCGATTATTACGTTACTTTCACACGTACTGTTGTGATATAATTGCGCAACCTTTTATAAGAATATAATATAATTAAAAATGCATATTTGGTATGAAGAATGATCTTATCAGATGAGTATATCAATTTCGAAATTTCAAGGCCGGCGATGAAGATTATTTATTGTAATTATTCTTATATTTGGTTACAACTAAGAACTATTGTTAATTTTTCTATGAAGCGTTCTTGTTTTTGGTTATCAACCATGGTTCCAAAATCCCCTATTTGTGATACTTTGTTGCCTCTCCCAATTGCATCTATGAGATATTTTATAATAATTTTTTACAGTTATCGATTATGTTGGGATGGGACACGTATTGGACATCTTTATTTTCACAAATAAAGGTTTTCTCAATGATTTCTGTTTGCAAAAAGTCAATGATGTGGTGTGAAGCTAAAAGCGAAGTAATTCGATATGATTGCCATATCATCAAGCAGTACCGATGGCGAGCCTAATAATCAACAAGTACGATAGCGTTGAACCAAAATATAGTCTTTCGTAGTGCGCTATGAACTTGTTAGTTATTTTTTGTCGATACCTGACTATCACGTGATAATTAATTAAAATATAATTCCAGATTCGCGATGAAACATTTAATATATTATTAATTTGATTTTTTTAATGTGATTGGGTCGATAATAACATGTTTATCGGTTCTACTTATGATCGTACCTTTGAATTTATTTTTAGAAAGTAACATGGTTTATTCAGTACTTACCAAACAATGCAAGATTGAAGTCTGTTCTCAGCCAGCCGTTAAAGACCCTAATCTAAAAGTCGAACTGGTTGTTACTGAACTTAAAGCACCCTCAAACATGGTATTCCTAGATAATAATGATGTTCTCTTCTTGGAACGTTATAGTGGCAAAGTAAATAGAATAATAGGGGATACTGTTCAACCAGATCCATTACTTGATGTAAATGTAGCCGCCGGAGCTGGAGAAAGAGGAATGTTGGGAATTACTGTATCAAAGAATCCTGAACATATTTACGTTTTCGTATACTTTACCGAATCAAAATTTGACGGTGGTACTCCTTTAGGAAACAGATTATATAGATATGAACTCCTGAATAATAAATTAGTGAATCCTAAGTTGCTTCTTGACTTGCCTTTTGCACCCGGACCCAATCATAATGGCGGTTCAATCACTATTGGACCAGATAATAACGTTTATCTTACAATAGGTGACCTGGATAATGTTACTGATAAGCCACGTCCTAATACAAAAACTCAGAATGTGATAGATGGTGAAGAGCCAAATGGTTCAGGAGGGATACTCAGAATCACTCAAAATGGTGATCCTGTAAAGGAAGGAATCATTGGAAATACATATCCATTAAACTTGTACTATGGTTATGGAATAAGAAATAGTTTTGGTATGAATTTTGATCCTGTCACTGGTAAACTATGGGATACCGAAAATGGTCCAAATTATGGTGATGAAATAAATCTTGTGGAGCCTGGGTTTAATAGTGGATGGAAGATAGTTCAAGGAATCTGGAAGCTTAGAGGCAGCAATATCGGAAAGGAATTAGACAGTAACCCTCAAGGACTAGTCAATTTCGGTGGCAAAGGCAAATATAGTTTACCAGAACTTACATGGAAGGGACGATACGGTCCAACTGCAATAAAATTTCTAGAATCTGCTAAACTGGGAAAGCAGTATGAAAACGACTTATTTGTGGGCGATTTTCACAATGCGACTCTTTATCATTTTGAAATGAATAAAACAAGAACGGGATTGTCGCTTCAGGGGCCTCTTACTGATAAGGTAGCCAATAACACTCAGGAACTGAATGATGTAATCTTTGCAAAGGGATTTGGCGGCATCACTGATATAGAAGTAGGAGCTGATGGATATCTATATGTTCTTTCCTACGTCCACAGATCAATTTACCGTATAGTTCCACTTAACTGAATAATGTCTTGAGACACTTTCTGTTTTCAGAAATTCTATGGGAGATAGTCTTATTGACTACTGGAAGCATGCTATACTCCATAGCTGCAATGTTAAAAGGTAAAATAAGAACAGATTTATGATTTTACTGCGTGAAGCCAGTTTTGGATATATCATTGGTATTTTTATTACGAGCCGAAGAAAAGTAGCCGCATTATGAACATGGAATGTTCACGTTCTACATCTCCAATTACCGTCGACCTTTCTTATAGCGTTGGATCTATAAAGACAAGCGATTTTTGTCGATTTGGAGAATAAGCCTTCCAATCAATCAGTTAAGTTCTATACAAAAATTAACGATCAGGAGCCGTTATATAGGCATTTCCAGCATTTGAAACTTGCTATCTTATTGCTACAATACTCCTTCGAGAGGCAGATTTACCTTTAATAGGTCATAATCTTAAACCACATAAATGTTCTATAATAACTCACCAGAAGAGATCACAGTTAAGTTTAAATAAATAGGCAATTATACACCAGTAGCATGAATAATTCGAAAAGTCTAGACTTAACGATTGTAGATCTGAGTGCTCAAAAATCCGAACTCAAGCTTGGTAAAAAGTGCGAATCCGGTAGTGCGGAATAGGTCTACATTACTTTTTTTTATTTTCTTTAAGAATCTTCTTTTCCTTTTTGGTTATTAAGATTAGTCCTGTCTGATCTCTACGGTGGGATAGGCGACTCAATTTATTACCTTCTTCCTCCATTATCCACTAAGGCCTGAAAGAGGAGTTCGGAATTTATCACAAGCAGATATCATTGATGAGGCATGACATTAATGAGAGCCTTTCAAATTCTTGCATCTTAATCGTAGGCAGCAACTCTAATATTTATTATCCATCTCTTAATTCATAACGACAATACGAATCTAATTTCTACCATTTGATCTAACTGTGACGCGAAAGTAGGTAATATCTACTTGGAAAATCCAGACTATATTATTAACATTTCAGAATCCGAATATACATACATTAGCAAGGTTTAATAGTTGTTACTTTCACGGGGGACTAATGTATAATTTGTCGTTTTTGGATTTAATTAAAAGTTATAAGAATTACATAAAAACTAGAATCAAATACCTAGCGTTATTTCGCAAGAAATACAAAAATTACGTAAATGTGATGTATCGGCTCCTGAGAAATCAATACCCCATTATTCCCAACATGCGTAACGGTAATAATATTACATGTCGTAATTATTTCGATGTATATAACAACATGATGGATCTTCAATCTGATCCTGAAGAAGATATCGTATATGTAAATGCCATGAAATTCTATGGTGGTAAAACTAAACTAGACATGGCGCCTATCTTTATCGGAGAGGTTTACAAATTCCTTCCGGTTAACGATAAGGTGGTTGTTGATATCGGTGCGAGCATAGCAGATTCATCAATTTACTTTGTTTCTCGAGGTGCGAGAAAGGTTCTTGCCTTGGAACCGGACATCACACGTTTTGAACTAGCTAAAAAAAACATCGAGGCTAATAATTTTTCTGATAAAATTGAGATAAGACAGGCAGAGTGTATCGGTACGAGAAGTGAGGATTATGATGGAGTCAAACCTAACCAATCTATGACGTTAGACCAGATTATGAAAAAATTCGAACAATCACATCCTGAAATCTTGAAGATGGCATGTTGGGGCTGTGAATATGATGTTCTCTTAACTACACCCGATGAAATTATAGCTAAATTTAATCATATACAAATTCAATATCTATTGGGTTATAGAAATTTAAAAGAAAAACTAGAGAAATGTGGTTTTCATGTCACATTCAGTGGACCACTTTATGCAAAGTTTGCGATTCAAAATCCGAGGGTTTTCCGTTCTCATATAAATACTGACCGACTAAGCAATATCTTTTTCGGTTACATTTATGCTAAAAAAATTAAATCATAAAGTATCTGTCGAAAACATTAAGATTTTTACGACACTATTTGCACACTGGTTACCGCACCCTGCCCAAAAGCAAATTCATCACAACATATCACCGATAGCAACATATTCGCACACATTAATTCCGACTTATCAGCAAAGCTACATTGATAGAAAATACGTGGAACTTATAAGTAAGGCAAAGACGGTGATTCTTCAAAGGCGATTATTGAGTCACATAGTTGTTAAAAGTACTTGGTTATCGCACTGTTGTTGTATAAACTATTTTCTATGAGAGATGTAATAGTCAACAAATTGTCAATTCCCTCATGTTTGTAATCTGCGGGCCTACTCAATATTTTCTTTATTGCGGTAGGTGATAGATAATTTGAAATATAGTTGCAATTATTGACTTGTTCCATTATGCATCGAATAATTGGAGAATCGCGTTTATAGCTATAAGCCCTCTTATCATAGACTTTTTTTAAGAATTTCCGGAACTTGGGATGTTTATATGAAAAGTATAGAACATGCTGTAAAATTTTAAACCTCTTTGAGATGATAGAACAACCCCAATCCGAATTACTGATGGCTGCTGACTCGGGTGATATTGAGAGCAAAAATTCTCGATACAGAGCGAGCTTTTCCTTTACTTGATCCGAACAATTAAAGATATATTTGAAAAATGGAACAGAGTAAAATGGAGCTACACTCCAAAAATAAAATCTATTCACGTCTTCAATTTCAAAGCTGAACTTACCATTAATTTCAAAAAAAGTATAATGCACCATTTTTTGCGTAAACGTTTCTTCAGGGTACGAAGAAAGAATTTTTATAATTTCTTCCTTTAATTCACTTTTCTTAATATTAGTAAGAGCCCTAATTTCGTCAAGGCTGAATTGACCCTCTATACGTAAAATTTTTCTGACACAATGATTCATATCTTCAACATCAGCCGATAAATTAGTAAAGGAGATGTCTCCGCCATGGCCCGTAAAGAAGTTAATTCGTGACGATGTGCGTTTGTGTTTGATTTCTTCAAGCAGCCGTAGTAGGAAACTATGTGCCAAATAAACTAAGCCATTCTTAATTTTTAACAACATTACTAGGTTTTCAGCTTGAGGTTTCATTATTTCATACTTTTCCAACTCTATATTCAATACTTTTGCTAATCTTTCGGCAATTTCTGTCTCCGACAAGCTGCCTATAACGGGTTTCCAATTAGGTTCAGGTGAGGATATTGCATAACAATGGATGTTGTTCTCAATAAGACTCATGGCAATAGCTCTTGAATCAAACCCACCACTTAAGGAAACCGTATTTCTAGCTTTGTCATCGACTCTATTCTTACATGCTTCAAAAAATAAAGGAACTAGTTCTTTTACAGTCTTTTCGGTAGTTTGATTAGCATGTTGTTTATTTTCAAAATTAAAGACATGAAGATTGTGTATTCTAATTTCTGAATTACCATTTGAGACCTTCAATAGCGAAGCCGGTTCCAATCGAGTAACATTTTTTAGCAGTGTTCTTGTTCCGAGCGTATGAGAAAGCAACAAGAACTGTGCAATACCCATCATATCGAACCTGTTACTATCTTCTTGGTAATTTTGAATCAAGTAGGACATTAATTGAATTTCTCTGGACACTATGAGTTCCGCATCATTTCTGACGGTATAGTATAACGGTAGTCGACCTAGAAGATCATTCATTAGAAAAAAATCATTGTTATTCTTGTTCAAGGCGTACAATATGAAGTCTCCATCGGTTTCTAATAGCCAATCTGCGACAACCTTCTTGTTTTTATCTATCGTCAGATCAGAACTGAATATGACTTCAATCAAATCGGCTATTTCACGGTCTAGTGTCGAGTCATTTTTACCATAGATTTTACCCTCTATACAAACCCAAAATTTCTTATTGTCTAAAATCTTTATTGGATATTCAGGATACCTGGTACAAACTACGAAAAGAGGAGAATCTTTCAATAATATTTCTCTTTTATAGGAGTCATTATGTATTATTGATTTTGACGCGTCTAAAAATAGCTCAAGGCCACCTTTATTCAGATCACTTTTATTTGAATTGGCAAGGTCACACATAAGACTAATACCGGGCATACTGTTTTCTATAAACCTCTGAATGATCCTTTACCATTTATATTATTTTGGATAGAGGAAAACAGATTCTGTTTATTGGTTAATCATATGGACGGTACAAGTAGGGCCATTCTGTGTTGAACAATGTAAGAATAAGGACTATTAGATATAGAAAGTAATAATCTGCAATGGAAGTAACAGATGGTTAACACGAGATTTCGTATTTTTGTCGCGAAATGACTTATAAATTTCATTTTTTAAAGATTTATTCCCTTGACTTATCTTTTTCTATATCTTAACTAACGATCGCCGTAGAATTTTATGTGTGTTCATCACTATCGTATAAATTCTTATAAATTTCGCATGTCAGTTTTGTGTTCCGCTAAAAGATATTGGTCTGAATGTAGTTTAGGTTGTCGCCCCCGTGATTTTAATAGGTGCACGACAAGCTTTAATCCTGAATTGGATTGCGTTTGCTTTCCAATTTCGACGGGCAAAAGATTCACATAAGGTTAATATGTTACTAGCCCAGTTTCCTGATGTTAGGAGCACAGACTCATTGACGTTAGGATTTAGCTTAATTTTCATAGGTGCAATGGTTCTTTCAATCTTACCAGGGTCTCTGCATCAACAACAGCCTGCTCTTAATATTCAAAACAGTTCTAATTTTAATGTAAGTGATAACCCGGGTGACTCAACTTATCCCTCAATAGCTACATCAGCGGATAATATTTATGTAGTTTGGCAGGACAACTACATGGGTCAAAGCATTTCCCACGACAAGAAAAATTACGATATACTTTTCACAAGGAGTACCAATAGTGGAAAAAACTTCGAGAATATTTCACAGCTAAGTAGCAGTATTGAGTTATCAGGACGTCCTATAGTAACGGCATTCGACAGTAATGTATATGTAGTTTGGATTGAAGACACTCCCAAAGAAAAGCAAATATGGTTTAGGAAAAGTACAGATAACGGGAGTACTTTTGATGAACCAATTAATTTGGGCAGGAGCGATTATAACAGAGATTATATCGTTCCAAAGGCTATAGCAGCTTTTGGAGACAAGGTATATGTGGTATGGCGACATCTAACCGAGGATGGTAGAGGGAGTAGTATATTATTCAGGGCGAGCAAGGACACAGGTAATAGTTTTGGTGAAACAAGAGAAATAAGTGACAACGCTATTTTTACGTCCTCTCCAAAAGTATCGGCATCTAACAATATTGTCTACGTAGTATGGGATGTAACGTACAATGATGGCAAGAAAGGTAACAAGAGTGAAGGTATTTTCTTTACCAAAACTTCTGATGATGGAATGACATTCAAGAAGGAAAGTAAACTAAACGGTAGCAATGAATTTGGAGAAGCACAAGTGGTTGCAGATTTAAACGAAGTGTATGTTGCTTGGGCGGGATCAGTATATAACCCAGACCAACACATGAAACGAGTATTTTTAACAATAAGTTCCAACAACGGTGATACTTTTGCGGAACCTTTTTTGATAAACAAGGGTTTCAGGGACTCAGCGAACGTTGATTTTGCCAAAACCGAGGGCAGACTACATGCTGTATGGCAGGCCAGGGTTATGGGTAATGGTGAAATTTTTCATAAGAGTAGTTTGAGTATTAAACCACTTATGTTTGGATCTGCAACGAATTTAAGTAATACTGAAGGATTGTCTGAATGCCCTTCAGTAGCATTATCTGGGAATTCCACATATGTGGTGTGGGAAGATAATACATACGGAAACCATGAAATTTTCTTTAAGAAACTACTATCGATTTGAAATTAATTATCTAATACTATTATAATAATAGACATCCGTGAGAATTTCCGTTCAATGTCCATAATGGAAAGTGAATGAGTACCTGAAATATTTATGAGAATGTCGTTCAGGTCTGCCGGTTGGAAATGTCAAATTTCAGACGCAACGGCCGGGGATTTCATACTGAAAGCGTATCGTTGTCGAATACTAGTATCGCCTATAAGTTGCCGTACAATCTTCCAGCTGAGTGCGTTACCATAAGGCAGTAGGAAGGATGAGTAAATAGGAATGAAAAATTCAAATGAAATGAAACACTTGGCGTTGTTCACCTTATGCGCTACGTTCAAATCTAAAGAAGCCATCTTGCATTCCGCAGATGATTGTTCCAGAAAAATAGCAGGCAGTCCTAATAATCGTGATACTTCCATTCCTTATGTACTACAAACCTAGATTGTCACTAGGGTAAATCTAGCAAGTGACACGAAATAAATGAAACCTTTTTTATTAAACTTTCAGTCAACTTCTAGGACGCAATTAATGAAGCGAATTCTAAATTCTATAAAAGGTTACATCTAAAGATAACATAAAACAAATTAATTCATATCAGAGGATTGCACGGAAATCGGTAAAAGGGATAGCTGCAGAAAAGAATGTGCACATAAGCACACTCATACTACGTGAAGTGTTGCCTCAGGTAGAAGCAAAGCGTCACCGAAATAATATTAAGAGAATAAGCATCGCTTAAATATGCAAACCAAAATATTACAATTAATAGTTCAACAATTAAACAATTCTAACAGCCGAAAATTCTAGTCATTAGTACTAAAAATGGACGGAAATAAGAATGAAGGCTTTACATCTTACATAATTCGGTGTTTCAACATCCTTTGTATAATCTTGCGTAAATAGTTTCAAGTGGAAGGTTTTTAGATGTCGAATATGATATAAAATTCATCAACTATATGGCACCAAGATTTATCCTTTCTTCCCACACCGAAGAAGAAAGAAATGATAGCTCCGGTCTCATAACCAAGTGCTTTGACAATGACCTAGGAACTAAATACAAGGAAGAATACGAATGGCTATTTTTACAAAATCCTGCAGGAACCGGACAGATTTTGATTGCATACGATGGAGACAAGCCAATTGCTCAGATAACTTCCATTCCCTGTAGGTATAGATTTATGGATAAAGACTTTCTAACAGCAATAGCTGGAGAATGGGTATGCGTGTTGCCAAAGTATCGTGGACAGGGCATAATGTCTCAGCTAATTCTTCAAATAGCAAGAAACGGTAACTTTCCATTTGTAATAGACTTGCCCAACAATGCTTCTATGAGAGGTTTTCTAAGGGCTAATTATCGTCAGATGTCAATGAAGCTCTTGACCAGGCCCCTTAAATTCTCAAAATGCTTTACACACAAGAAAATTCCCAGAGCAATTCTGAAGCCATTTGATGGGATTTGGAAGAGTAGAAAAAAGGTTGATACTGCGAAATCCACCATTGAAGAATACACTTCGCCTAAATTTGATTATAGATTTGATGAGCTATTTAAAAAAATAAATAATAGGAATATGATTATGCAAGTGCGTAATTCAGACTTTTTGAACTGGAGGTACGGCGACATTCAAACAAGAAACTATAAGACAATAATATCCATACAAGATGGAAACATTAATGGTTACATTATATTCAAAGTGGCCATCGCATACGAAATCCGTATTGGCTTTATTATGGATTTCTTGACCAATGATTCTGAGAATGGAAGAAATCTGATACGTCACGCCTTAAGATATTTTTGGGATAATGAGGCTGCGGTAGCCGCTTCCCTATGCTTTCCAACCCGTAAAGAGTACGGGTTACTCAGGAGTGAAGGCTTTTTTATCTGTCCAGGGCGGATACGGCCGTATCCTTATATACTTTGCGTCAGGCCCTCGAATAATGATGGAAATCAATTCGATGCTAATACGATAATAGACTCGAATAGATGGTTATTTACGTTTGGAGACTTTCAGTTGCACTGAATTCAATGCGACTCGATCGTGATTATTTATATTCACCCAATCTTGTTAATGGCTAATAAATTAAGTTGGCTAGTTGTGATGAATGTTTAGTTCAATAGTATGTCCCATACGATTAGAAAGTAGTTAAATGATTTAGCAAGGCCATTTTAACTGTTACCCGTATTGAACCGAATCGAGCCCCCTAAGATAGGTCGCTGAAAGTTAAGATGACAGAATGAAATATCAAAAGTAAGAGCGTTATTTGAGATACCATTTACATTTGAACAATTTAACTTTTTTAGAATTTCTAAACCCTATTAATTTGACCCATACAATTACTCTCATAGCCAAATTTTCAATTTCGGAGGTTAAGTAGTGAGTGTTCGTGGTATTACAGTTAACTCATTAATTCATAGGACAGTTACTCAAATTAAATTTTTCAAAAAAATAATGACTGATGCTTCTAACAAATGTAGTTTGGAGAATTCTATTTGAAAGCAGAAATTGCCGTCAGATATGTCGTCTCGATTTATTTCCCACTTCTGGTAACTTACAGTAGCTGCGAGGCGCCATTGTTTTTGCTAATATTAGTTTCTTCTCTGAAGTAAGTGGACTGGGCGTCCGATTCTAATGATGGTAATTTTCATGTGAAAGCATAAAAAAACGCTGGCAAAGAGAATAACGCATACTATTGTTAATTGCACTTCAAATAACATTATAATTTTTCGGTATTAATTCGATTGAGTACTTTTAAGAAAAACTTGGATATTGCAGGGACAAAACTATTTTCATTCAGATCTTCTTATCTCACACATTACCTCTAAAGGTAAATTTCAGTCTAGACTTACTAAATAAGAGAATACGAACAGCTTCTAACGTTGTTGTCAAATACAGAGTTTTATGTGATCGCACGATTAGCCTACAGTTCATTAACTGAAATATCATTTTGAGATTTATTGATTGATCCGAGAACATTGATGAATAATAAGCAAGCCTGTTCTTATTCTTAGGATAAAGGATGTGGTGCAGAATTTATTTCTGCACTAGCTCTTGTTGCCTTAATATTATTGCACACATATTCAGCTGATTCATGCATTCGCTCTAGATTTAACCGCAATTTATTTCCAACATACATAGGTTGAAAACCTGTAACAAATACCTTGACAGCACTTAAACCCATCTTCCCAATGTCAGAGGGTGTAATATCCACCCAAACTACTCTGTGACCCATTGTGTGTAATTGTGTGACCATTCGCATCAGCAAAACATGGTTGTCCTTGCATAACCTGCCTGCGAATCTGGAAGGTTTACTCGTTTGTTTGCTGCTTATCATAAATTCCCAGTGTTTCCGCATCTTAGGATTCAAATAATATATGCCGTTCTCGTAAGGTGAAGATATTTGATTGGGATCAAGGATTTTCTTCTCTTCAGGATTTTCCAAAGTATCAATTAACTCGAACTCCATTTCGAGTAGAGCCTTTTGAACTGCTTTTTCCAGTTCCATGTGTGTGCCCAAACCAACAGCTAATGCAGGAAATTTATCTGGGTTATCGTTACTACATACAGCCATAACTGTTGGAATACGCGAATCGTTTGTTAAATCTACAAGTTTGACGTTCATGCCGTATTCATTTATCAATTTTATTGATTCATTGAAGTCATATGGAAGCGACTTGACATCTAACATAGGCATGGAAATTCTGTTTAGCCACATAGTCAAGAACGAATCTCTTTCGATTACTTCATAAAGTCCATTTAATACAGCGTGTACTATGTCAGTATGTGCAGATGCCCCGTTTGAAGTTTCAAATACTAGTGGTTTTCCTCTTATGGGCGGGTAGTGCACGAAGTCTGCGGCAATAAAGACAGGTTTCCCAGAAGAAAGATCCTGTCCCATGATCCACGGAATCTCAGAGTCGACTGAAAATCTAGAAATTCTTTTATCTCGTCCATACTGTTCATCCAAATAGAGACCGAGGTCCAAAGGATTTATGGCCATTTTTTCAATATCCTTATAAGTTGACCAAATAAAACGTGATTCATCCGCAACCATATTAGAATAACGTTCTACCGCTTCCATTAACGAGTGCATTTCTGCCTCATTAGGAGATAATCCAGAGCCACAAGCAGATGGCATCATTCGACTGCGATCTAATTGGATGAGTTTAGTAAGCTCTCCTGCCAATCCTATTCTCAATGGCCTCGAACATGGGGCGGCGAAAAAATGGTGAGAATTTATATCAAGACGATTTTTAACAAATAATTTTTCAGTCTCAAGGATTATTCCAGTCCTTATATCTATCAACTTTCTTAACCTCACTAGTAGTTCATTTTCCGATAAAGGATTTGAATCACCAAAATTACTTTTGGGCATAATAATTTGTGTTGCAGTGTTGAAGGAGCCACACAGAGACTTTGAATGTGTTTTTTTTGCCATCCGAAATGAATTGCAATAAATGCAATTTGGGTGACGTAATAGTCTATGTTTAGTGAAGTTTACTTGGCGTGCATCAAATACAATTAAGTTGTCCATTGTTTCTGGATCTTCCCTATGTGTCAAATATCTGAGGGCTTCTTGAGTACATAAAGTAGACAAAGTATCTGCAAAAATATCTGGAACCTGTAATCTTGATTTTGGAATATGCTCCTTATTCCTCCAAAGTTCATATTCATAATCGGGACTATTTGTTACTAGACGTAACTCACAACAATTAAAACAAGAAGTTCTCCTTGGAATTACCAGCGGTCCCAAATATCCAATATTATCATCGAAGGACACCCTTAGCCATGCTTTCTTTTTTTTAAAACATATTTTATTGACTGATTCAAATAAAGCAATATTTTGATAATCTTCCGCAACTATGATCAGATCTGACTTGTTAAAGGACGACGTGAATGAAGATGATAGAGAAGATGAATGAATTTCTAATAGGCCTTTGTTTTTTGGAACAAAAATCTCGTTCTTCATTTTTGTCGTCGGCGTAAATATATCAGCGAAAGATTTTATTCGATTGATTTTCATACTCATTTTCTTTAAAATCATAGTTAGTCTGTCTGCCAAGAATCCATTTCCTATCAAAGTTATCTGTGAATCAGCCGATGGTGTTTTACTTTCTCCATTTGGATCCATTAGAAAATAGCTGCCATCCAATTCGTTTGTCTTGGATGTGTTCTTGTTTATCGCTCTTCTTATCGTTATCAAGCCCAATTGATACAAATTGTGAAGAACGCCAATTACATGACCTCTTTTGAATTCAGACATCAGGTCTAATATCTCTTCGAGTTTTCTCGGCCGTTTAAGCACATGAAATATCCTTGATTGCTGAGCGAGCTCGGATCTGGATGATATTTTAAAAAGTTTGTTATTGTGTTTCAAAAATAATGATTCGTCATTGGCTTTGAATAGGGAGACGCCATTTGTCAACGATATTCTTGCATTCATATGTAGTAATCTAGAAAATTCCATAATCCAATTTCATAGTGGATAAGGTTAATAACTTTTCACATCCCGCTCTATATCATAATAATAAAAACTGTATATCGGTGAATTTTGGTGAACAAACCAGTACAAAAAGAATTAGAGCGCAATAAGATTTGACAATTAATTTTATTGCAATTTGAGAGACTAAAGCTAATATTAATTCGGATAAGTCTTGAAATGAATTATACTACCGTCAGAATGATCATTTGATTTGCATAACGGGAAATTCGGTATTTCGACGAGTCAACAGGTTTTATGGAAGATGAATACTTAACACCAGTTAATAGTAACAATAATTGGGACGTAGAAAAATAGAGATTAACTAGAATAATTTTAATAAAGGTTTCAAATTCAAATCAAATCCTACATCTTGAATTTCTATACCTGTCTAGTTATTATCCTCTCGACCAAAGCACAGATCACATTTCATTAGTCTTGCTCTTTATCAAACATATTTTGGTTATGATATTTCAGGTACACCCAGCATAAAGGTACCTATATGCGACTCTTCAAACCAATTCAAATTTAACCAGTTTTTTACTAAGTCTTCCTGCGTTCCTCCAATCGGGCATGGCGCAAGCTTCATTTGCGTTGCGACTAAATACATTGTCTGATATAGACAACCCAAGTCACTTAGGATCAGTGATAAACCAAGCTTTTCATACTTCCACATTGTTCGAGCAAATACCGCGGTAATTATAAAAACTACATCAGGGACTCTGTTCGTTACTGGATCTTGTGGGGGGCCCACAATAGATTTATTAAATTTTTTTTGATATGTAATATTTTTGTTTACTAAAATAAGTTGATGTTTTAGTGGGTCATAATGATAAATACCTTTTTGAATACCATTTACCCTGTTATTCACAACGTAGATTTCTAAAGGATATCTAGCACCTCCAGATGGGTATGGACGTTTAGTTAGAATGCCCAATTCGGATTTGAAAATTTTCTTTATTCTTGCCGAATGGTAAAGAAAACAAGATAGATTATCCACACTAATACGCTTACTTCCGTATCTACGAATAGATCTTCGAAATTCTAATACCTCCAAAAGGGTAACTTTATTTTCACGGATATTTCGTGGTGCAGGTAGAACAAAAGTTGACAGACCTTTAATAAGTTTAATCGGACTTGGTGGCTTTCCTACTCTTTTTGACATCGGAAAATATCCTCCATAGCCTCTTTGCCTCTGCATAGCGAGTTCTATGGGATCCCACGGTACTCTGTGATGAACATGATCATCTTTGTCCATTTGTGTATTTTTATGAATCATTTTCAGTCTTGCCAAGTTTTCCAATGCCTTAGTAAGATTTTTTTTATCAACTTGAAGTTTATCAGACATTTCTTGTAGATTTCTCCACTCAGAAAGCATATCCACTATTTTCATTACTTCTTTAGATACTAGAGCCTTAGTACATATGTTATAATTATAAAGTATGATCTTGTCATCTTCATTCCAATAAGCAAAAAGAAAAGGAGACCGCTTATAATATACCATGATTCTTAAGCTCCACCTTGTTGTTCTATTTATTAAAATTTTTCGGGACTTAAAGATTATATGTATTTCCACAATACGACTACTACGATTGTAAAATTATTATCGAATTAGGTTTGAGTGCATATCTCGATCCACTTATCTCTAGTACATCGGTAATAGCTCCCTAAAGCCTAATTTATTATAAAGAAGGTGAGTAAGAGAACACGGAACAAAATGTCGTTTGACCGTAGTAAAAGAAACAATTGCATTCTTTGATTGAAAAAGTATTGTTAATAGATATGTGCATCTGATAGACGCGTAACTACTAAGAACTAGCGAAAAGATTGGTTTAAAGAATAAATATGTAAAGTTACAAGAAAGGATTGGAAATAATTAAATGTGATGATCCCCATAACAATGGGTCTTTTTTTTGCACGAGCCTGCTTATTTTGTCAGTCTTAATTATTTAAAAATAAGTTTTTAACATCAACATGAAACATTTAATAAATTATTAGTTTGCATTTATATTGACGGTCCCTTCAAAAATAATCAACTTTAGTCTGTATAATGTATGAAGAACATCAATGACATCTTGCTTTTTGAATTCAGACAAATGGTTTAAAATCTCCTTTAATTTTCTTGGCTGTTGAAGAATACGAAATATTTCTAATTGCCTGTCATGCTCGGATGTAACTGATATCCTGTAAATCTTATTATTGTATTTGACTAATAAGGATTTATCATTGGCTCTAAATTGTAACACGCCTGGTGTTAACACGATCTTTCGTTTCAGATCGAAAGATCTTGAAAATTCCACATTTTACGCAAACTCCATAATTGACTTTGGGAATTATAATTGAATTACTTTACCATTTTTATAATCAAATTTACACAACAAAAACATGGCAATGATATTCAAGATTACATGTACCACAATTTTACATTATTATAGTGCTAGCGATTGCAAGGTTAAGGTTATTATAGACAAAAGTAAATTATCTTCAATAAGATAATCATATTTGTCAATAGATTTCCGAATTGATAGAAGTTCAATTTGGGTACTTTAACACCCATCTAAAATAAGAGTCCTGAAGTAACAGAGTGATCTTACACATTCGCAATATTTGGAATAGCATGTTTATAAACTGCTAGACGTATGAGATGCAGAGTGAACCGGTTAAACGGACAGGCTTTAGGGAGGGGGGCTGGGTATATCTTTATCGAAACAGTCATTGGGTTCATTACTGGGTATCTCTTATGGCTTATTTTAGCTAGGATAACAACTCCTGATATCATTGGAATCGCTTCTACTGTCGTTTCTCTCGCCAGCATTTTTACAACTGTTGCTGCACTAGGCGTTCCTATCGGCGCTTCTCGGTTCTTAGCAAGATTTTTTCATGAAAAGGACTTAGAAAGTGCCGCGATATTCGTAAAGGTTTCTTTAATTCTTGTCTGCATCGGTATATTCTCTTCCGTTACCATACTTTGGATTATAGAGGATTGGATTAACTCTAGTTTGGATCCTTCATTAATAATTTCTGCTATGCTGCTTGTTGGCTCGTCGTCTATTGGCAACTTACTGGTTTCAATTGTCATTGCCTCGTTGAAAACAAAAATACTACCAAAAGTTATGGTTGTCGCTTCCTCCGTTAGGATGATTATGGTGATCATTCTAGTCCTAGCCCAGGCTGGTGCACTGAGCATCGTACTGGGTTATTCTATTTTCCAAATTCTTGTTTCTATATTGCTAGCATTTGCAGTACTTGGATTATTGAAACGTCAAGATAAGAAGCCCAATGTGAAAATAAACAATACTTTCAAAAGTATTCTTAATGCAAGTGTTCCCTCTTGGATACCAAAACTGATTACTGTATTTGGTGGCGCTAATTTTGGTACAGTAATAGTATTTGGATCCAGTGGTTCAAGTGAAGCTGCTTCCTACTTTCTTGCCAATAGCGTATTCAGCGCAATCATTGCCACAGTTGCCCCTCTTTACACAATTGCTTATCCCGCATTATCTGCAATGAGTGACAATAGAAAAAGGTTCACTTGGAGGATTATAAAAATAAGCATGATTATATTATGCCCTCTTTCTTTATCTTTTTTTTTCTATTCTCAGGATGTTATCAATTTATTTGGTCAAGATTATAGCGATGCTTCATTGTTCTTGAGAATTTTGTTGTTAACAGCCTTAATGGGTTCGGTATCTACGATGGTTGGGCAATTGGTATATGCATATGGCAAATACAGGCAAATCTTGTATCTGGGACTAGTCTCAAGTATTCCACGAACAGTACTTTATTTTGTTCTAGTACCACTATTTGGAGGTACAGGAGCAGCCACGAGCTTTTTGATAGGCAGTGTAGCAAGTTTTGTCCTATCCATCATACTCGCCAAAAAAATTGGCCTGGTCATTCATTGGAAAGATTTGAGTCTAATAGTCATTCTGCCCCTAATACCAGCCTTCTTATTTAGCTATATTCAAATAAATTTCATACTAGGGATTATTAGTACCATTGCCACTTCATTAATTGCATTTCTTAAATTCAAAATTCTAACCAAATCTGATGTTGAAGATAGCCTAAATGTTCTGCCTAAAGAGATTGCAAGACCATTATCCATCGTCTCGAATAAGGTTGGTAGACTCTTAAATAAGGATTATTAGATCGATATGTAAACAAGGCAATGTCTAAAAATAACATGCCTCAAAATAAGAGGTCATATGCTTAATGAAAACTACCATCAGCAATCCTAATCTCGATAAAGACATTTTAGTTAATGTTTACCTTTGAATTTTCATTAAGAACAGCTGAATTTTACATTGCATAAATAGGCGTGAGACCAGACCATTTTAAATTTGTGGGAAATGTTCTCTGATAAATGTTAGTGTTATCAAGCAACCATTTTTCATGCCGTAAGTAACTTGTCAATAATAGGTGCTTCATGTCACATTCAAGCTGTAGCTTTCTATTGACCTGGAGGCCGGTTCTTTATCTCATTATATCCAAGTATCAATCAATTCATAATGAATTAAAGTCAATGAATAGAAGAATAAATAAAGATTATTAATATGCATATTTGTATATCATCCTGACGCTGAATACCATGAAATCAGAAGTAAAATTCATTCTGTTAATAATGACAGCGTTACCAATGGTCCATTTTACCATTGTTTTAACATTACTAAATCAAGTACCTGAAACAGCTGAGGCAACGACAATAGAAACCAACTCTGCAGGTTTTGACTACAATGACTTTGACCAACGCATACTTGAAAAGTTTTTTGATGATGAATATGATAAACATGAACACGATGGAAGAGTTTTTTATTCACATTCTAAGATGAAGTACGGTACCGATGATGAGAAAGCTGAAAAAGAACAAATAAGAAATATGTTCAGTGATTTCGGTATCGTCAGCCCCAAATTTTATAAAGGCAATCATGAAAAGATGATAGACGAGATGGATAAATTATACAAACACAATGATGGAAAGAGGATAGAAGAAATGGAGTTCTACAAAATGATAGTAGGCAGTTGCCAGATGCTTGTTTATAGTAAGTGGGAAGACGAGATACCTAGTGGTGTGGCCATCGAAATAAACCATGCCATAGATATCGGCATCCCAGTTTTCGAACTCATTGGTGACGAATTCATACCACAAAAAGTTCACGTTCAAGGTTTGAGTCATAAAGAAACGATTAAGATGTATGACGAGGATTAGATACTGTGAGCCAATTTGTCAATATAATCCTCATTGAGAGATGTTATTCTTCCACTTTATCATACTTCCATGGCTTCAAACTCTTGCGATATAGGTTTAGCCAGGATTGTCGTTGTTCAAAAATCTCGGCGTTTTGATTTTCACTGTATGCAGTTATTAAGTTTGAACTAGATACAAAAAGATTGTAAAATCGTGAGTAGATGCTTGCCGGGCCACGCATTATAAAAATCATGAATTTGACTAGGTCTATGGTCAAACTGGTTTCTAGATTCATTAGAAATATATAAATGCTATATTCCATCCGCCGAATGAAAGGAAATTGACCAAATATTGATTTTTTTGGTAAAGTGACAAAAGGATAGTTAATTCCAGTGAGTATGGTAATAGTTGAATTAAATTGTGTTATCACCCTGACAAGGCATTTCTGCAACTTGGACATAGAGCACTCTTCTATTGAATCACATAATTTTATTTCATCGTAACTATTTAAGAGATCATTACATATTGAACTTTTTGTTTGATACAGATTCCTTTTATCTCTGATTTCAGTCAGATCATGTGGGTTTAGCGGTAATGAATCTTTGATTATAATCACTCGAAGCAGAAAAAGGGTTAATTTTCGTATTGATTTTAAGACTGAATTGTAACCATCGGTGGTAATATTTCCATCAAGAATTCCGCTCGATGCTATGTTTCTAACTACGAATATCATATGGCCGAAGATCATACTATAGAGCGAATCCACAGGAATTTCGCTGAACTCATAACCGGGCATCAAACCGATCAATTCTTTTCCAAAAATTACTTTGCCATTAAGCTTCAGAAAAAGATTAAAAACGTTAGGATAGGCATTTAGTAATCTGTCTTCAGTTGTGATGGATAAATTGACATGAGAAAGCAACCACTTTTTTTTTAACTGATCTGATATAACACTGCATAAACGTTTAAGATGTATCAACCACTTTAATGCAAGAGCCTTATTTCTAACAACTACAAGTACATCGAAGTCACTTTCAAGGTATGGTTTTCCATTCACGTATTTGTAAGATTCTTCATTTCTTGCTACACTTCCATATAGAATTATTGATACGATATTGCCTCTCTCAATTGCATCTATGAGGTACTCGATGGTAATTTTTTTACAGTTATCGATTATTTCAGGATGAGACATGTGTTCTTGGGCAGGTCTATTTTCACAAATAAAGGTTTCCTTAACAAACTCCGTAGCGTAAAGCCTTACTATAAATTCTCAACATCGTACTTCCAGGGCTTCAAAGTTTTGTTATATTGTTTTAGCCAAGATTGTCTTTGTTGATAACTATCATTGTTTAGCTCACCAGCAGATTTCATCAAACGTGGACTAGATACAAAAAGATCATAATATCCTTCGAAGATCCGTTCCGGATTCAACATTATAAAGATCATAAACTTGAATAGACCTATTGTCCAAGTAGTTGTGACATTCGTCAGAAATATGTACACGCTGTACTCCAATCGCCTAATGAAAGGAAAATGTCCAAAAATTAATTTCGTTGGTAAAGCAACAAAAGGTTGGTTGATTCCGGTGAGAATTGCAATAGTTGAGTTAAATTGGCTTATCACTCTTACCAAGCATTTTTGGATCTCAGAAATAGACCAGTCTTCCTTCGATTCCCTTAACTTTATATCCTCATAGCTATTTAACAGATCATCAAATATTGCGTAGTTTTTTATTTCATATAAGCTCTTTTTCGTTTTTATTTCAGTTAAATCATATGGGTTTAACGGGATTGAATCTTTAATTATTATTACTCGGATCATAAAGAGGGTCAATTTTCGTGTGGATTTTAAGATCGAATTATAACCGTCGACGGTAACTTTTCCCTCAATAATTCCGCTCAATGCTACGCTTTTGACCACGAGCATCAGAAAGCCAAAAATGGTCCTATTGAGATAACTTATAGGAATTGCTTTGTATCGATCGTATCCATAACCGGGCATCAAGCCGATCAATTCTTTTCCAAAAATTACTTTGCCATTAAGCTTCAGATGAAGATGGAAATCATTAGGACGTGCATAAAGTAATCTATTTTCAGTCGTGATAGAAAAGTTGACAGAAGAAAGCAGCCACTTTTTTCTTAATTCATCGGATATGTTCTTACATAACCGTCTAAGTATTATCAATGATTTAACAGCAATAGCGATATTTTTAACAACAACAAGTACATCTAAGTCACTTTCAAGGAACAGTTTTCCATTCACATATTTGTAAGATTCTTCATTTCTTGCCACACTTCCGTACAGAATTATTGATACTATATTGCCTCTCCCAATTGTATCTATGAGATATTGTATAATAATTCTTTTACAGTTATCGATTATTTCAGGATGAGACATGTATTGGACAGATTTATTTTCACAAATAAAGGTTTTCTCAATGAATTCTGTTTACAAAAAATCAACGATGCCATGCGAAACTAAAAATGAAGTAATTCGATATGATCGCTCAATGAACTACCAATATAGATAGAACTCCATCAAAACATACCATGAAGTTTCCCTCAATGAAACTATTAGTTATTTTTTTGTACATAAACTCACTATTTTGCGAGACTTTATTAAAATATATTTCTAAGCCTAATATGAAACATTTAATTAATTATTGTATTGCATTGTCTTCAATAATTGGATTCCTAACAACATTTTTATCTATTGTACTTTTAGTTTTGTTTTTGAATTTATTTGTAGAAAATAACATAGTGCAGTCATTACCCACTAAACAATGTAATATAGAAATTTGTGATCAACCAATTGTTAAAGACCAAAATCTAAAAGTAGAATTGGTCTCTGATGAGCTCACAGCTCCAACAAACATGGCGTTCTTGGATAATAATGATGCGCTTATTCTAGAGCGTTACGGCGGCAAAGTAGTAAGAATGATTAACGATACCATTCAGTCAGAACCGTTACTTGAAGTTAATGTATCAAACGGACCAGAAAGAGGTTTGCTTGGAATTACCGTTTCAAAGCAAGAAAGTAAAAGCGGCGATGGACAAACCTTGTATGTTTTCCTATATTATACTGAAACTGAATCAAAAGGTGGGGATGTACTTGGGAATAGACTTTACAGATATGAACTTGTAGGGAACAAACTCATAAACCCTAAATTGCTCCTTAACCTACCTACTACTCCCGGACCTAATCACAACGGAGGATCAATCGCTATTGGTCCTGATAACAATGTCTATCTTACGATTGGTGATTTGGATAATGCTACTGGCAAACCACATGTTAATACAATAATTCAGAATGTCAAATCTGGTGAAGCGCCAAATGGCTCGGGAGGTATACTCAGAATAAGTCAAGATGGCGATGTAGTAGCGGGAGATATTATTGGAAACACATATCCACTAAACTTGTATTATGGGTATGGAATAAGAAATAGTTTTGGTATTGGTTTTGATCCCATCACTGGTAAACTATGGGACACAGAAAACGGACCAAATTATGGTGATGAAATAAATCTAGTGGAGCCAGGATTTAATAGCGGATGGAAGAAGGTTCAAGGTATCTGGCAGCTTAGGGGTAGCAATATCGGAAAAGAGTTAGACGATAATCCTGAAGGCCTAGTCAATTTTGGTGGTAAAGGTAAATATAGTTTACCTGAATTTATATGGAAAGGACGATACGGTCCAACTGCATTAAAATTTCTTGATTCTAATAAATTGGGGAAAAAATACGAAAATGACTTATTTATAGGTGATGTTCATAATGGAAACATTTACCATTTTGAATTAAATAAAGATAGAACAGCATTTGCCCTTGCTGGACTCCTTAGCGATAAGATAGCTAATAACACTGAGGAATTAAATGACATTATATTTGCAAAAGGTTTTGGCAACATCACAGATATTGAAGTCGGAGGTGAAGGTTATCTCTACATACTTTCATATGTACACCGGTCGTCATATCGTATAGTTCCAATAGGCTCATAATCTTTTCCTAAATTTTTTGAATTCTACAAATTCAGAACTCTAGTTATTTGTTTTTTATTATGTCATATCTTAACTTTATATTAAGTACCTATTATTAATATCAGAATCATAGTTTGTGATATGTTTGGTTGATATCATTCTTGTAAAATCCGATCCAATAAGGAATCAGTCTTCTATAAGGGCGATGCAAATTATCAAATCTTTACGCAAAAAATACTCCTTAATTGCACTTGGATGGAACAGGGGTCCTACCACCCCTAAATTCGCAAGTGACGAGGATGACGTACATTTGTTCAGTGTCAATGCACCTTATGGCTTTGAACGGTACGGGACTCTCCGTTTGGCTGTGTATTTTCCGATCTTTTGGATCTGGATTTTCATAAAGTTGTGCGTTCATAGACCCAAGAGTGTTCATGCATGTGATCTTGCTACCATTTTACCCTGCTATATTTACAAAGTATTATTTAGAAGAAAGTTGATCTTTGACGTACTTGACAGGTATGGCATGACATATGTGCCTAATGACAGGAACAGTTTTTATAAAGGGTTACACTCTCTTGTTAATTCGCTAGAAGAATTTTTTGCAAAGAATTCAGATGTTTTGATAGCCGTCTCAGATAAAATATTCCTGACATTTAGAAATAAACCAAATAACTGTGTCACATTAATGAACTGCCCAGAAGATGCCTTGATAAACAAGCCACGATTGGAAACAAATGTTTTTAAACTGCTTTTTACTGGTGCTATAAGAACAGGAAGAGGATTAGAAACAGTTAGCGATATAGTAAAGAATATGAAAGATACAGAACTTATTGTCACCGGTAAAAATAAAGATGTGAAATTACACGATAAAATAGCTGGAATACCAAACATCAAGTACTATGGCTTTTTAGATAGAAATAAGTTACTAGATTTAGAGGCAAGTTCTGATGTTATGATAGCGTTATATGATTTGAATCTTCAAAGCCAATATGAATATGGAATGGCAAACAAAGTCCTGGAAGCAATGATGTGCGGGCTACCAATAATTACTAATATTTCACACGACTTAGTTAACGATACGAAATGTGGTTTAATAGTAGATTATGAGAATGTAGAACAACTAAAACAAGCAATTATTACTCTGCGAGGTAATCCAGAGCTACGACGAGTCTTTGGAACTAATGGCCGCAAAGCGTTTCTGGAAAAATACAATTGGACTAAAATGGAAGAAAAATTGCTAAGGACCTATGAAGCTTTATTGAATGATAAAATTGCCCTGGACAAACGGTAATTTTCATAACTCTGAGTTATTTGACCTTTAATTATCCTCAATACGCAAAATTGCAATTACCTTATCGGTGCAAGAACATCTTAGAGCTATGGTTAATATTTCATCGGAACTATGAGGATTGAATTATTTTTAGCTATAGTTGTGAGATTACAATTATTCTTAAAGCAGTCAAAAACTTAATACTGGAAAATTTGATGTTATCATTACACCCAGATGTCCATTAATAAGCACATTTTAATATTAATCCCTTTAGTTCTTACCTCGTTCACTCATTTATGGAATCCAGCAGAGTTCCCTTCATTCCATATTGATGAAGGTGTTTATATCAGAAGAGCTTTGCATACTCTCAATGGTCTGGGCCCTCTTGACCCAGATAGCAGATTTGACCATCCACAGTCTTCAACGAGTGCATATGACCATCCATTTTTTGGACAAATATTTTTAGCGGCAATATTTAAAATCATCAATTTTCCACAAAGTCTAAGCACAACTTCGGGTTCGGTATCTATGGATGGATTATTTGCCGTACCCAGATTGATAATGGGAATCATTGCGGTCATAGATACTTTTTTGATATACAAAATAGGTGAACGAAGATTTAACCCGTACGTAGGTTTATTCTCTTCACTGCTTTTTGCTGTTATGCCATCAACTTGGTTTACAAGGAGAGTTGTTTTGGATTCCATTATGTTACCATTTGTACTAACCTCTATATTCCTAGCCTTAGAGGCTCGCGTATATTTAAGACATTTCAACACAATGTCATTTCTTTCAGGGATATCTTTGGGGTTTGCCATCTTTACAAAAATTCCATCATTTACTATGATACCATTAATACTCTTCTTAATTTATCAAGGAAGCGGAATAAAAGCGATTTTATCAAAAAGGGGATTTAAAACTATAGCCTTGTTTATGCTTCCTGTAGTTGCGATACCTCTTATTTGGCCAGCTTATGCGTTTCTTTCTGGAGATTTAAATCAGTGGCTTGATGGAGTTTTCTGGCAAGCGACAGAAAGACAAACTGAGGATAAGACACTTTTTGACGTAAGTATCAGTTTCTTGAAATCTGATCCTGTGTTATTGATTCTTGGAACAGTAGGTGTAGCCTACCTGACCATTAGGCGTGAATTCATCGGCATTTTTTGGATAATCCCATATTTTCTCATGTTATATTTAGTAGGATGGGTAAACCATTTTCATCTTATTATTATTATTCCCATATTTTGCATTTCGATTGCAAAAATGATTTATGACATGCCGTCTATCATGCGTTTCAAAAGAGGCAATATAATGATTTCATCCACTGTTATTGCAGCAATTGTTTTATTTGGTATTATAAGTACCAGTATCTTGATTTCTACTAATTTGTCATACGTACAACTTAAAACTGCTTCCTACATTACTAATGCAATTGTCTCTAACGATAGTAACAGTAGTGGTGATAAGAATAAGGATCGTACAAGTTTCGATACTAATAATACTAGAGCGAAGATAACTGTCATTTCAGGACCAATATATTCATGGATATACAAATACGTATTTGATAACCACTATACCTTTTCCCATGTGAGAGATACTCAACCATTAAAAACTGAAAAAATTATTTTGTTGATAGATCCTCTGTACAAACGTGTCGTATCAAAAAATGAGAGTGAAAATCAAACTCAAGCTGCAAGATTAAGTAGCATATACAATAATACTGATGTAGCTGCTCTATTTGGAAAATTACCTGCTAATTATTCCAAAAAAATTTATCCATTTACAGGAATAGATAGCGCCGACTCCGGTCTTACAACAAGCGAGATAAGGAAGAACTACTGATAGAATCTAATTACAGTATTAAGTTCCATCTTCAGAGTACTATGTATTTACCTACCCGATTCAATCGAAGTACTTTGTACTTATCCTTTTAAAAAAAATGTCACCATTTGAAATTTTTTTGTTTTCCCATACACAATAGACATCAGTATTATAGCCGGAAATACTAACACTTGGTATATTGTCTTTAGCTGATAATTTGGTCAACTGAATGGCGTTGTTTGAATCAAAGAAATTAAGTGGATAGAACTCGATAAAGCTTGCGTTAGCTAGATTGGACACCCAGATGGAGGAAAAAAAGTTCGCTCCTGCAAATAGTTCTGGCTTCGAAATATTACCCTTACTAGATACCTTCATTAATGAACCAAATTCTGTAGCGTTTGTAGAATTGTCTTTTAGTCCTTCCTTAAAAAAAATTCTATCTGTACCATTAGTAGTGTCCTTCCAAATGACATAAAAAAGATTTTTATAAGATTCTATCTGCGATAATTCTGAAGTTCCGTTATCTTTACTCAAATTTCTTTGGGATTTAAATTTAGTACCGTTGGTTGAGGATGATTTAAAATAAACATCGTAATTTCCAGATGTATTACCTTGCCATACCACATAGACATTATTTCCCTCTGCGGTAACCTGCGGTAATTCTGAAGTTCCGTTATC
>Ga0209853_1000040_pt1 | contig 32867 bp, 35 predicted proteins | sample GWRWS1_30_40_FD_187224 | JGI IMG/M metagenome (GOLD analysis project Ga0209853, IMG submission 187224) | Riverbed sediment microbial communities from areas with vegetation nearby in Columbia River, Washington, USA - GW-RW S1_30_40 (SPAdes)... | ecosystem: Environmental > Aquatic > Freshwater >...
CGATCGGGTCGACGACGCCCGGAGGCACGAGGCCGTTGTCGTTTGTGCTCGCGAAGCCTGCCCCCGCGCCGTTGTTGAAGAAGAACAGGGTGCCCTCCTTCGTCGCCCAGCCGTGGTTTCCGCCCTTGACGACGAGGTCCACCTCCTCGATGTCGTTCTGGCCTGCGTCTCCAACGAAGAGGTCGCCCGTGACGGGGTCGAAGGAGAACCGGTACGGGTTCCGGAAGCCGAAAGCGAAGATCTCACGAACGGCGCCGGCGGTGCCGACGAAGGGGTTGTCGGCGGGGATCCCGTACTGCCCGTTCGCCGAGTTGGAGCCGTCCACGTCGATGCGGTGGATCTTCCCGAGTGGGTTCGTCAGGACCTGGGCGTTGCCGATCGGTCCGACGTGCCCGACGCCCTGATCGTCGGCCTCGCCGCCGTCGCCCATCGAGATGTAGAGCATCCCATCCGGCCCGAACGCGAGATCGCCGCCGTCGTGATTGAACGCCGGCCAGTCGACCCGCGTCAGCTCGCGCCGGGTCGTGGGATCGACCACCGACGCCGGGTCGGCGGGATCCGGGACGCGCCACTCGGCGACGACGTTCTGGTGGTCCGGCGGAGTTCCAGGAGGAAGCGTTGTCGGGAAGGTCGGAGGCGCTGCAACGGGCTCCGAGGTGTAGGTGTAAAGCCTGCCGTTCGTCGCGTAGTCCGGGTGGAAGGCCAGTCCGAGGAGGCCGCGCTCGTCGAAGGTGCCCGGGCCGAGGAAGCCGAGCGGGACGATCCTGGATCTCACGTCGTGGAAGACGCTCTTCGCACTCGTATCCAGTTCGATCGCCCAGACCACGCCGGGCTGGTCCACGACGTACAGGCGGCTCGGCTGACCGGGTGCGACGACCCCTTTGAGCGGAGCGGTCAGCCCCGTCGCCACCGTCTCAAGCGCGATCCGAGGCCCGCCCGGCTCGATCGGCGCGAAGATGGTGTCGTCGAACGGGTTGTCGGGTGGGTGGGCTACGGCGCCCGGCGCAGAGATGACGACGGCCAGGACCAACGAGCCGGCCGTCGCGAACAGCAGCCAAGCATTCTTGAGAACCGTGAGCTTCATCGTGGCCCCCCTCCCCTCACGCCGCCCTTGCGTCGCTGCGCAGAGCCGAAAGGAATACGGGTCGGAGTGATCAGCAGATTGGGTCCCTGGGTCATCCCGCGCAACGATGGCACCAGGGACAGCCCGAGGCCGTCTATCGTGGAGATCGTTCGAGGAGGGCCAGGTGCGGATCCACTGGAGGGACGAGGACCCGGGGCTCCCTATCAAGTTCGGGCCCTGCTCGAACGCCGAGTACGACCCGGAGCCGCTCTCGCCCTTCCTGACCGAGGTGGTCCGACGCGCTGGGGAGGCCTGCGACGAGAACGCGCGCCGAACGGGGGTGACCCGCCGGGAGTTCCTCCTTTCGGCCTGCGGCGCGGCCACGACGCTCCTCGTCCTCGACGCCTGCACCCGGGAGACGGTCCGGCAAGAGAGCGGGTCGCCGAGGGCCACGCCCGGCGGCGGATACTCGATCCCCCCGGAGGCGACGATGGAGCCCGACGCGGCCCACGAGGCGGTGGGCGGCGACGAGTTCGTCTTCGACATCCAGGGGCACCTGCTGGAGTACGACCTGAACCCCGTCCTGAACGGCCAGGACTTCTGGACCCGGTTCCCCCAGCAGTACTGCGGGGAGGACGACCCGAGGGTCTGCTACTCGATCGACCACTTCCTGGAGCTCATGTTCCTGCGAAGCGACACCACCATGCTCGTGCTCTCGGCCCTGCCCATCTACCCGGAGGGCAGTCCCATGTCGCACGACATCATGGACGAGACCCGGAGGGTGGCCGAGGCCCTGTGCCGCGACGAACGCGTCCTGCTCCACGCGCAGGCCCTGCCCAACGTCGGCCCGCTCCGGGCGAACCTCGAGGGCATGGAGGACGTCGTCCGCAAGTACCCCATCGCGGCGTGGAAGACCTTCACGCACTTCCCCGACCTGTACGAGGGGGGGAACCGGGCCTGGTGGCTGGACGACCACGAGCCCGGCATCCCGCAGGTGGGCGAGGCCTTCATCCAGAAGTGCGTGGAGCTCGGGGTCCCGACGATCTGCAACCACAAGGGGTTCTCGGGGGGAAGCCGGTTCGGCAGTCCCATGGACGTCGGCCCCGCGGCGAGGAAGCATCCGGAAGCCAGGTTCGTCATCTACCACTCGGGCTTCGAGGCCCGCGTCCCGGAGGTGCCGTACTCGAAGACCACCACGCACATCGGGATCAACCGGCTGATCGCGTCGATGAAGAAGGCCGGCATCGGCCCCAACGAGAACGTGTACGCCGAGCTCGGCTCGACCTGGTGGTACGCGATGCGCTCGCCGACGCAGGCGGCCCACGTCCTTGGCAAGCTGCTCAAGTACGTCGGTGAGGACAACGTCCTGTGGGGAACCGACTGCCTGTTCTACGGCTCGCCGCAGGACCAGATCCAGGCGCTCCGCTCCTTCCACATCAGCGAGGAGTTCCAGGAGCGGTACGGCTACCCGAAGCTCACGAAGGAGATCAAGGCTAAGATCCTGGGGCTGAACGGCGCCAGGCTCTACGGCGTGGACCCCATCACGGCGAAGTGCGAGTTCACCCGCCGGGAGCTGGAGGAGATCCGGAAGCACCTCCCCGGGAAGAACCGGACCCTCGGCCCCTCCACGGTCACTGAGGCAAACGCCTTCCGGGCCCACCACAGGGGATGGCCGTAGCCGCGCCGGGACCGACCGTGCGGGGCCCGCGGCATCAGCTGCCCTTTCTTGTGGAGGTGAGCGGATTTGAACCGCCGACCCCTGCCGTGCGAAGGCAGTGCTCTACCGGACTGAGCTACACCCCCGTGCCTGGCCAGCCTAGCAAAGCCCAACCCCGCTATTGGCCAAGGATGTCCTTGGCGTGGCGGTCGAGCGCGTCTCGGAGCTGGCGCTGCACGATGGCGATGGACAGGTCGCCCCGGGTCTTCTCGATCAGGCTCCGGGCCACGTCTGTCGTTCGCCGGAGGTTCATCGTGATGGCATCGGGATAGTCCATCGACACCAGCACGTAGTACATGTCGTCCATGGCCGACAGGATGGCCTCTCCTCGATCCACGTGCCCGTGGCGGAGCAGGTCCAGGATGTGCCGGCGGGCCTCCCCGATGGCCTCGGCCATGCCGTTCAGGTACGGGGCGTCCTCCACCCCCAGCTCCTCCGGGGTCGGTAGTGGTCCGGCCCCGGCCACCACGGCCTCGGTGATGCGGGCCTCCGCGTACTCCTTCTGCGCGTCCTGGAGGTAGCCCGCGAACCGGATGTCCGGGTGGTCACGCACTGCCCCTAGTCCATCTTCGATCGCCGCCTTGGCCTGATCCATCAGGCGGTGGGCCTCGTCCCACTCCTCGCGGTGGAGGGCCCGGATGGCGTTCGCGCATGCGCGGATGGCGCGGCGCGCGGCGGGGAGGGCCCGTTCCCGCGCCTCCATCGTTTCGTCGAACCGACGACGCAAGCCGTCCGAGATCTCGTCGAGGTTCACGGCGGTCGTCCGGCTAGACGCCGGCCACGCCGACCTCGCCGGCCGGCCGGACCACGATGTTCGACAGGTCATCCCCGCCCAGCACGCCGAGGCCGTTGAAGGCGGGTCGGGCCACGCGTCCTTCGGAAACGTATCGCTCCCGGACCGGGCGAGGCCGATCCGGGGGGTTCGCCTGTCGAACCATCAAACGCGCGCGATCCGAGCCCTGCTGCTTCATCGCGAGCAGCAACCACACGTACGCCCCGAGCAGGACGAGCAGCAGGACCGTCGCGGACCAGACGGGGCGGAGCGGCGGCACCAGGCCCATCAGGAAGGTGATCCCGATGCTCTCGAGGAGGATCTCGAAGACCTGGCGCCTTCGGTCCCGGCCTCTGGCCTCGGCACGGGCGGTGGGACCGATGAACGCCGTCCCCTTGCGAGGGGTGATGATCCAGCGCCCTGGTCCCTGTGTCCCCGTCTCCGCCAAGCGCCCCATCTTTCGCTCGAAGTCCTCCACGCCCCCCCGGAGCGAGCGCATCCGCCGGCTCGAAGGCAGAAGGAAGGCGGCCCATATGATGCCCAGCGCCACCACGATCAGCCAACTCACGCGCCCGGCCTCCTGTCTGCGGTTTCCCCGGTCCGCCACAACATGTGGGCTGGAATGCAACGCTAGCACCCACATGTGGGGTGCTCAATCACATCGTTGTAATTCAGATGGATAGGGCGCGGTTGAGGGTCAGGAGGCGCGGTAGTGGCCGCTCTTGCCGCCCCGCTTCTCCAGCAGGCGCAGGCCGTCGATGCGGGCGGCTCGATCGAAGGCCTTGGCGGTGTCGTACAGGCTGAGCGCGGCGATGGCCGCGGCAGTGAGAGCCTCCATCTCCACCCCGGTCCGATCCTTCGCGTGGACGGTGGCTTGCACCCGGATGCGGCCGGTGGCTTGGTCCGGGTCCACCATCACTTCTGCGCCGGTCACCGCGATGGGGTGGCAGAACGGCAAGAGATCGGGCGTCCGCTTCACGCCCATGATGCCGGCCACCCGGGCCGCCTCGATGGGGTTCCCCTTCGGTGTGCCCGCTACGAGCCGCGCGCAGGCATCCGTCGTCATCGTCACGACGCACTCGGCCGCGGCCTCGCGGTCGGTGACCTCCTTCGCGCCAACCTCCACGATCCGCGCCGCGTCACCGCGGGCCATCAGTCCTCCATCGCGCGGAACAGCATCACGGTGACCTCGCTCCCCACCGGCGCCTTCTCCACCCCGGTGGGCACGATGGCCAGGCCGTTGGCCCTGGCCACGGTGCCGATGAGGTTCGAGCCGCGCCCGCCGGTCGGCGTGGCGACGTAGCCGCCGTCTTCCCGCCGGACCAGGACCCGCGCGAACTGGGTCTTGCCCTTTGGCCCCGAGACGTCGGCCGCGAGCCGCGCCGTGACCTCGGGGCGGTACAGGTTCGTGCGGCCCATCATCTTCATCACGGCGGGCCGGATGAACACCTCGAACGAGACGAACACGCTCACCGGGTTCCCGGGAAGCCCGAAGTACGGCTTGCCCTCGATGTGACCGAAGCCCTGCGGCATGCCGGGCTGCATGGCGACCCGGAAGAACTCCACGTCACCCCGGCGGAGGAACGCCGCCTTCACCACGTCCCGGTCCCCCACCGAGACCCCGCCCGAGGACACGAACGCGTCGGCCTGGACCAGGTGGTTCAGCACCTTCTGCCGGAATCCCTCGACATCGTCACGGACGATGCCCGCGAGGACCGGCGCCGCGCCGGCCTCGCGGAGCGCGCCGAACAGCAGGTAGGCGTTGGAGTCCCGGACCTGCCCGTACCCGCCCCGCTGCGGCGGGGGGATCAGCTCGTCGCCGGTGGAGAGCACCACGACCCGGGGGCGCGGATGCACCAACGGGTGGGAGAACCCCGCGGTGGCCAGCAGCCCGAGCTCGGGTGCGCCGAGCCGGCGGCCCCGAGGGACCAGCACGTCGCCGGACCTCACGTCCTCGCCGGTGGGACGGACGTGCTTCCCCTCGGGCGAGGGGGCCAGGATCCAGACGATGTCGCCGGCCGTCTCGCAGTTCTCGATGGGGACGATGGTGTCGGCCCCGGCCGGGACGGGCGCGCCGGTGGCGATCCGCACGGCCTCGCCGCCGCCCACCGTGACCTCGGGGCGCTGCCCGATGTGGGCCCGCCCCACGAACCGGAGCTCGACGGGCGAGTCCGGCGTCGCGCCGGCCACGTCGCTCGCCCGCACCGCGAACCCGTCCATCGCAGACGAGGGAAAGTCCGGGACGTCGGCGGCGGCCACGGCATCCTCGGCCAGCACGCACCCATGGGCCTCCTGGAGGGGGAGCTGGAGCGTCGCGAGCGGCGAGATCTGGGAGAGGACCTTGGCCCTGGCCTCCTCGACTGGGAGCAGGCCCTCGCCGCTGTCGTGATCGTGGACGTGCCGCGCCCGCGTGGCCATCTCGGGCAGTCTACCCACCGGGCCGAACCGGGACCGGCCTAAAGGATCTTCTTGCGTTGCACCAGGTCGGCGAGGTACTCCCGAAGCCCCTCGCCCACGTCGTCCCGGTCCACGGCGAGTTCGACGGTGGCCTTCAGGTAGTCCAGCTTGTTCCCCACGTCGAACCGGCCGTCATCGAAGACGTACGCGTAGACGGCCTGCTCTTGGGCCAGAAGGTTGATGGCATCGGTGAGCTGGACCTCACCGCCCTTGCCCGGCGCGATCGAGCGGAGGGAGTCGAAGATCTCCGGCGTGAGGATGTACCGGCCGATGGCGGCCAGGTTCGATGGCGCCTCGTCCTGGGCCGGCTTCTCCACGATCGACACGATGCGGGCCAGTCGCTCCTCGACGAACTCCGGCTGGATCGCGCCGTACAGGCCGATCTCGCTTCGGGGCACCTCCTGGACGGCGATGACGCTCCGGCCGTAGCGCTCGTGGACCTTCAGCATCTCCTGGAGGAGCGGGGTCCGCTCGGAGATGATGTCGTCGCCGAGGAGCACGGCGAACGGCTCGCCGGCGACGTGGTCCTCCGCCACCAGGACGGCATGGCCGAGGCCCAGCGGGTCGCGCTGGCGGATGTAATGGATCATGGCCATCTCGGAGATCTCGCGGACCTCCTTCAGCTCGTCGAACTTCCCCTTCGTCTCCAGGAAGTGCTCGAGCTCGAAGGACCGGTCGAAGTGGTCCTCGATGGAACGCTTGCCGCGTCCGGTGATGATGAGGATGTCGGATACGCCCGCCCGGACGGCCTCCTCGACCACGTACTGGATGGCAGGCTTGTCGACGATCGGAAGCATCTCCTTGGGCTGGGCCTTGGTCGCCGGGAGGAAGCGGGTCCCGAGGCCAGCTGCGGGGATGACGGCCTTCCTGACCTTCATGCGAGCTCCCCGGTCTCGGAGTGGGCACAGGAGTGTACTCCGAAGCCGCCTGTCGCTACTAGTCGCCCGATGTGTCTAATCGCGCGGTGGCGTTCCGCAGGGTCCCTGCTACCAGGGCGTACACGGAGCTCCGCTAGAATCGATCCGTCATGCCAACCTACGAGTACGCCTGCACGAAGTGCGGACAGCACGTCGAGGTGTTCCAGCGGCTTTCCGAGCCGTCCCTTTCGACGTGCGGCGTCTGCGGCGGGCCGCTTCGCAAGGTGTTCCATCCCGCCGGCATCGTGTTCAAAGGGTCGGGGTTCTACGCGACGGACAACCGCGCCAAGCCGAAGACGCCCTCGGAACCGAAGGGCGAGTCGAAGCCGACCTCGGAGCCGAAGGGCGAGTCGAAGCCGACCTCGGAACCGAAGGGCGAGTCTAGGCCGACCGGCGAGAAGGCCGGCACCGGGAGCCCCGCCGGCACCGGCAGCGCCAAGGAGAAGAGCGCCTGAGCACGGCCGAAATCGGGGTCTTCGGAGGGTCGGGCTTCTACTCGCTCCCCGAGGCAAGCGAGACCGTGGATGTGGACACCCCCTTCGGGAAGCCCTCGTCCCCGCCGGTGCTGGGCGACCTCGGCGGGCGCCGGGTCGCGTTCATCCCCCGCCACGGCGTGAAGCACGAGTTTCCGCCGCACCGGATCAATTACCGGGCGAACCTGTGGGCGATGAAGGAGCTCGGGGTGCAGCGGGTTTGGGGACCGTGCGCCGCCGGCTCACTCCAGGTGGGCGTGCAGATCGGCGACTTCGTGGTGTGCGACCAGATCGTGGATCGGACCCGGTCCCGGCCGCACACGTTCTACGAAGGGCCCGTTACCACCCACATCACGTTCGCCGATCCATATTGCCCGACGATGCGGGAGTTCGCGGTGAAGAAGGGCACCGAGCTCGGCATCTCGATGCACGACGGCGGGACGATGGTCGTGATCGAGGGGCCCCGGTTTTCCACGCGCGCCGAGTCCGCGTGGTTCAACCAGATGGGGTGGCACACGCTGAACATGACCGGATACCCGGAAGCGCTCCTCGCCCGGGAGCTCGAGATCTGCTACGCGAACATCTCGCTGATCACCGACTACGACGTCGGCGTCCCGGGCGTCCCGGCGGTCACTCACGAGGCCGTGATCGAGGCGTTCGGCCGGAACAACGCCAGGCTCCGAGAGCTGTTGTTCGCGCTGATCCCAGCCCTGCCCGCCGAGCGGGATTGCTTGTGCGCCACCGCCCTGAAGGGCGCCCGGTTCGAGGCCTAGGGACGCGGGTACGATGGGGACATGGCCGCCGAACCCATCCTCGTCACCGTCGAGCTCCGGTTCAAGACCTCGGAGGACCCGCAACAGCTCGGGGATCGTATCCGCGAATCCGTGGGCATGATCGTAGGCCAGGCTGCCCTCGAGGAGTTCCGGGTCCGGGTCCTGCCCCTCGAGGAGAAGAAGCCCCGCAAGGTGTGACCCACCTCACTGCACGGGGCCGGCGCGCGAGCTAGCTTCGGATTCATCTCCTCCCCCATGGTCGCTCCTGGAGGTGTCGCCCGTGTTCCGGCGGCGATGGTCGCCCACGTCGAAGGCTTTCGCGCTGCTCGCGGTGGCCGCCGGCCTCGGCGCGTACGGGCTGGTCCGGGGCTACGCGGCCAGGCTGGAGGCTCTCCGGCCGGTCGTCGGGACGCCCACGCCGGTCGTGGTGGCCGCGGGGCACATCGAACGCGGCACGGTCCTGACCGAGTCGCTGGTCCGGGTGGCGGAGATGCCGTCGGCCTTCGCGCCGCCCGGAGCCCTCCGGTCCATCGAGCAGGCGGTGGGCCAGACCGCGGCGACCGACTTGGCCGAGGGCGAGGCGGTAACGAGCACCCGCGTGGGCGGGGGCGAGGCCGGGCCGGTGGCGTCGTTGGTGCCGTCCGGGCTGCGGGCGTTCCCCGTGGAGGCGGGAGTGCCGCCCGGGTCGGTGCGGCCGGGGGACCGGGTCGACGTGTTCGCCACGTTCGGAGGGCCGAACCCGCACACGGAGACGGTGGCCCAGGGGCTCGAGGTGCTCCTCGTGCTGGATAAAGACGAGGCAGACGGCACGAGCCTCACCACAACTGGATCGATCCCGTCCCTGATCCTCCTGGTCAGTCCCGACGTAGCCGAGCGATTGGCGTTCGCCACTGCCTTCGCCGACCTCGCCATCGCCATCGCACCGGTGGAGACCGGATAGCATGGGCGCCGTTTGCCCCACCGGAAGGAGCGCCAACGACCGTCCTGCAGGCCATCGTGCTCGGCATCACGCAAGGGATCACCGAGTTCGCTCCCGTCTCGAGCTCTGGCCACCTGATCATCGTCCCGTGGCTGTTCGGCTGGACGATCCTGGAGAACCCCGGCCTCAACAAGACGTTCGACGTGGCCCTGCACGTCGGCACCCTGGTCGGCGCACTCGCCTACTTCCGAAACGACGTGGCCCGGTACCTCACGGCGTGGGCACGCACCATCCGACGCCGCTCGATCACCACGGTTGACGAGCGGCTGGCCTGGGCCTTGGTGGTCGGCACGATCCCCGGTGCCATCGCGGGGGCCGCGTTCGAGGGCGTGATCCAAGACAGGCTCGGCCAGCCGTGGCTGATCGCGGTGACGCTCGTGGTGTTCGGCGTCGTCCTCGTGGTCGTGGACGCTGCCGCCCCCGTCCGCCGAGCGATGACGGACCTCTCGGTGAGGGACGGGCTGGTGCTGGGAGTGGCTCAAGCCGTGGCCCTCCAGCCGGGCGTGTCTCGCTCCGGCGTCACCATCACCGCCGCACGGGCCCTGGGGCTGGACCGCGAGTCGTCGGCACGGTTGTCGTTCCTGCTGGCGCTGCCGGTCATCGCCGGGGCCGGCGTGTTCAAGGGGATCGACGTGCTCCGCACCGGCCTGCCGTCCGGGATGGCCGGGCCGTTCGCGTGGGGCATGGTGTCGTCGGCCGTCAGCGGGTTCGTGGTGATCTGGTTCCTGCTCGCGTACCTCCGCCGCCATTCGTTCGTCGCGTTCCTGGCGTATCGGATCGCGGTGGCGGTGCTCGTGTTCGCAGTGATCCTGGCGGACATCAGGCCGGCAGCGGGTCTCTAGCTCGTCGGCAGAAGCGGCGCCACGGCGAAGCCCACGCTGAACCGCCGGCACCACACCACGGCGCTCTCGAACTTCGTCAGGTCGAGCTCGCTCGGGATCTCGTAGTTGGAGCTCCCCATGTTGCCCTTCAGACCGCCGAGGTCGACGAACTCGCCGTCGTCGTACACATACCAGTCGTCGGAGGCCGGAGCGTCGGACAGGTAGACCCGAAGGTCGGGTCCGTTCGACGTGTCGAGGTCCTCCAGGCGGAGGAACCGCGAGCCGTCGGGGAGCTCGAGCACCAGGGCGGTTCCCGTCGAGTCGTGCTCCAGACCTCGGAACTCGCCATGAGCCAGCGTCGTCGGGCCAGCCGGCGCGTCCCCGCCGCCCATCGCCATGTCCTCCTCGCCTGCGGGCGCCATCGCGGGCGTCGCTCCGACGCCGGGAAGGGCCTCGTCCACCCGGCGGTCGATGAACAGGTACTGGGGCCCGAACCAGTAGATGGCGAACCCGCCCAGGGCTACCAGCACGAAGGCGAGCACCCCGAAGCGCGCCGGGTGTCTGCGGATGGTCGCTTGGATATGCATACTGCCTCCTCCCTGTTCCCGATGTCGGCTTGCGTTACTCGCGCTCCGGTGTTCCTTGTCGCACTGGCTCGAGAGTCTTCATCAGGCCGTCCGGCCCGCGGCCTCCCGAAGCGGGGTCCGGGCGAGCTCCCGCATCCCGCTCTCGAAGGCCACCCGCGCCTCGAACCCCAGTCGTTCGCGGGCAAGGGCCGGGGAGGCGAAGACGTGGCGCACGTCGCCCAACCGGTACTCGCCCGTTACGACGGGCCCGGGCGCAGCCGGTCCGAACGCGCCGGCGAGCGTCTCGGCCATCTGCAGAACGGTACGCGGGGTCCCGCTCGCGATATTGAATGCCCCCATCACCGGTGGATCGGTCGTTAGCGCCAGCACCTTCGCGCGCGCCACGTCGTGCACGAAGTCGCGGAGCTGCCGGCCCATCCGACCGAGGACCCGGGGCAAAGCCCCCGCCTCGTTCAGCACGGGAAGCACCACATCGGGCACACAGCCAGTTTCCTCGCCCGGTCCTTACGAGTTTCTTTCGAAACACGAAGCAAGGCCTGAACTCTCGGCAGGGCGGGGGTGCGGTAATGATTCCGAAAGGATCCCGGTTCACAATGACACCGTGACCGAGACACGGGTGCTCGTGGTGGACGACGAGCCCATGGTTCGGGACGTCCTGGCCAGGTATCTGGCGAAGGAGGGCTTCGCCGTGGACACCGCCGAGGACGGAGAAACGGCCCTGGCGGCGTACGAGCGGACCGGGCCCGACCTCGTTCTCCTGGACCTCATGCTCCCCCGGATCGACGGGCTGGAGGTGTTCCGCCGCATCCGGGAACGCGGTCCCGTCGCGGTGATCATGCTGACGGCAAAGGGCGAGGAGACCGACCGCGTCGTCGGCCTGGAGCTCGGGGCCGACGACTACGTGACGAAGCCGTTCTCGCCGCGCGAAGTGGTGGCCCGGGTCCGCGCCGTCCTCCGCCGCGCCGGCGTGAGGGTCACTGCGCCGCATGGGGACGTGTTGGCCTTCGGGGACCTCGAGATCGACGGGCCGCGCCGGGAAGTCCGCAATCGCGGCGAGCCTGTCCGGCTCACCCGCAAGGAGTTCGACCTCCTGTACGTCCTCGCGTCGCAGCCGGGGACGACCTTCACCCGCTCGCAGCTCCTTGAGGAGGTGTGGGACTTCGCGTGGGACGGCGACACCGCCACCGTCACGGTCCACGTCCGGAGGCTCCGCCAGAAGATCGAGGCCGACCCGTCCAACCCCACGCACCTTGTGACGGTGTGGGGAGTTGGGTACCGGTTCGAGCCATGAGGAGCTGGCGGGCGGTCGTGCTCGTCGCGGTGGTCACCGCCATCGGCGGGCTCGGCACGCTCGCGGTGGGCGCGGCCATCGGGATGGGCGGCGGCGAGCTCCTCGATCTCGCGGCCTACCTCGCGCCCGCCCTCGCGGTCACGGTGGTCGCCATCGCCGTCGGCGGGCCGCTGCTGTCGCGGGCATCGATGCGGCAGCGGTTCGGGACCGTGGCGCTCGTCGGCACGGTCGTCGGCCTGGCCAACCTGTTCGTGTTGACCCAGACGATGTTCGTCAGCGCGCATGACGCCTCCCTGGTGGGCGTGCTGCTCCTTTACTCGATCGGCGCCGGCGTGGGGTCGGCCCTGGCCGTGGCCCGCACGTCCGCTTCGGCCATCGATCGGCTGGCGCAGGCGGCGCGCGCGCTGGGCCACGGCGACCTGGAGGCCCGCGTCGGGGAGCTGAATGCCGGCCCCGAGCTTGACACGCTGGCGCGCACACTCGACGAGATGGCGGAGCGGCTGAGGAAGGCCCAGGAGGGCGAGCGCCGGGTCGAAGCCATCCGGCGGGACCTCATCACCGCGGTCTCCCACGACCTGCGGACGCCGCTCGCCAGCCTCCGCGCCATGGTCGAGGCCATCCACGATGGCGTGGTCGACGACGCACCGAGCCTTCGTCGCTACGCCACCGAGATGCGACGGTCGGTGAACCAGCTCGTGGGCATGGTCGACGACCTGTTCGAGCTGGCGCAGCTCGACGCCGGAGCCATCGACGCGGAAACGCGGCGGGCCCGGTTGGAGGAGGTCGTGCGATCGGCCGTGGCAGCGGTCGAACTGCAGGCCGAGGAGAAGGGGCTGGAACTCGTGACCGACCTGAACGGCGCCGAGGACACGCCGTGCTCGCCTCGCATGGTTCGCGTGCTCCAGAACCTGCTGGCCAACGCGATCCGGCACACGCCGGCCGACGGCACCGTGCGCGTCGGTGCGCGAAGGCTGTCCATGGGGATCGAGGTGGCCGTGGAAGACACCGGCGAGGGCATCCCACCCGAGGATCTGAAGCGGGTGTTCGATCCCTTCTTCCGTGCCGACCCCGCGCGTTCGGGGGCCGGCGCCGGCCTGGGGCTCGCGTTGGCCAAGCGGATCGTGGAGACCCTCGGCGGGCGCATCGTTGCGGAGAGCGAACCGGCGCGCGGCTCCCGGTTCGCCGTGTTGCTCCCGCATTAGCGGAGCTTTGCTCCGCCTCGGCTTTCACCAGCCGCAGCATCTGGCTGCGGATCAGGCCACTGAACGGGCCGATCACGCGCCAGTATCGCTTGAAGCTCTTCAGCGACTTCTCGTCCGTCGCCTGGACCCTCGTCTGCGTGTCCACCTGGACCCGGCCCACGCCCGCCGGGTGCACGCGGAGGGTTCCACGCCGCCTTGGCGTATCCCGGTTGCTTGAAGGCGTGAACTCGTCCGGCGCGAAGCGGACCAGGCCCCCGGTCGGGCGCCAGAACCGCCCGATCACGCCGAGCACGATTGCGACGCCCGGCTCCTCGGCCAGCACCACGAACCCAGACCGCAGGAAGTCGTCCAGCGTGAGTCCTCGCCGACCGCACCCCGTCCGGCGTACACGGCCGGGAACCCTCGCAGCGCGAACAGTGACCGGATCACGAACGAGCGAGTCAGGTCCACCGAGCGGATCCCCGCGTACGCCCGGTCCGCCGGAGCCCTGATCACGATCCCGTGCCGCTCGGCCACGTCGAACGCGGGCATGAACTGGTCGATCAGCATCGACTCATGCTTCGATGGTCCGACGTCGTCAGACGCCTGCCACGGTCATCTGGCCGATCAGGATCGTCGGCACGCCCACCGACGTGAAGAACCTGAGGTCGTCACCCACCGCGGCGATGCCCTTCAGCATCTCCGGCACCGTGCTGGCGACGGTCATCTCCCGGAGAGGCTCGCCGAGCTCGCCGCCTGAGATCCGAAGCCCGGTCGCCCCGACGGAGAACTCGCCGCTGATGGGGTTCGCGCCGGAATGCACGCCGGACACGTCCTGGATCAGCACGCCGCCGTCCGCCCGCCGCAGGATCTCGGCGACCGGCGTAGTCCCGGCCTCCACGTAGAAGTTGGTGGTCCCTACGCCCGGCACCGAACGGTAGCCCCCGCGACGGGCGTTGCCGGTGGAGACCGTCCCCCCGCGACGCGCCGTGTAGGTGTTGTGCAGGAGCTCCGTCAGCGTACCGTTCGCGATCAACTCGGTCCGCCTGGTCGGCACGCCCTCGTCGTCGAAGGGCGCGGCGGCAGGGCCGGCCAGCGTGCGGCCGTCGTCGACCAGCGTGAGGAGGGTGGAGCCGACGGGCTGCCCCAGCATGTCCGCGAACAGCGACCGCTGCTTCTGGACCGACTCCGCCGACAGGGCCCCGGCCAGGACGCCCAGGAACGAGGACCCGGCGAACGTGTCCAACACCACGGGCACCCTGGCGGACGTGGGCTTCGATGCCCCGAGCAGCCGGGTGGACCGATCCACCGCTTCGCTCGCGACGTCCGCCCACTCCAGCTCGTCCAGCTCCCGGGCCACCCGGAACGACCACCCGGTCTGGGTCTCGTCGCCCTCCTCGGCCAGCGCCACCACCACCGCCCAGCAGTCGGTTCGGCCGTACTCTGCGCGGACGCCGGTCGTCGAGGCCACGGCCACCCGGGACACCGCGTCACCGAACTGCGCGTGCTCCAGCTTCGTCACCCGAGGGTCGGCCGAGACGGCCACGCGTTCGAGGTCCAGGGCCACTCCAACCTTCCGCTCGGTGCCCATGGCCGCCTGGGCCGGCCGGTAGAGCGACGGGATCGGCTCCGCGGCATCGGCCGGCGGCAGCGCGTTGAACTCGTCCTCGGTGGCAAGGGTCGCGTTCTCGCGGGCCCTGGCCACGGCCTCGCGCACCTCGTCCACCGACGGGTCCGCCGCGTACGCGTACCCGAGCCGACCCCCGGCGATCACCCGAACGCCAACGCCGCGGGACTCCGCGAACGTCAGGCCCTCGACCTCGCCACGTCGGGCCGTGACCTCGGTGCGCCTGGACTCGTCGGCGTAGGCCTCCACGGCTTCGCCGTCCCGAGCCGCCTCCACTGTGGCCGCGGACAGCTCGCCGAGGTCAGGCACCGGTGCCTCCCACGGTGATGCGGGCGATGCGAAGGGTCGGCGACCCGCTCCCCACCGGCACCCCCTGGCCGTCTTTGCCGCACACGCCCTCCCACGTGTCGAAGTCGCCGGCCACCGCGTCCACCGCGGACATGACCTCGATGGCCCGTCCGATGAGGTTCGCCCCGCGCACCGGCGTGGTCGCCTCACCGTTCTCGATGCGGAACCCCTCCGAGACCCCGAATACGAAGTCGCCGGTGGCGGGATTGGTCTGGCCGCCGCCGAGCGCCGTCACGAACACGCCGCGCTTCGTCGTAGAAAGGACGTCTTCGGCGTCCGCGCCGCCGTTCAGGATGTACGAGTTCGTCATCCGCGGGATCGGGGGGTGCGCGTAGGACTGGCGCCGCCCGTTGCCCGTGGACGCCACGCCATCTTTCTCGGCCCGCAGCCGGTCGTACAGCATGCCGCGCAGCGCACCGTCCTCGAACAGCACCGTCCGCTCCGCCGGCGCGCCCTCGTCGTCGAAGGAGAACGAGCCCCACGCGTTCGGGATGGTCGCGTCGTCCACCCCGGTCACCAGGGGCGAGGCCACCCGCTCGCCGACCCTGCCCCCGTACACGGAAGCTTCCTTGTCCACGATGTCGGCCTCGAGCGGATGACCGCAGGCCTCGTGGAACAGGACGCCGCCCATGCCCGGCGCAAGCACCACGGCCATCTCGCCGGCCGGCGCGGGTTCGGCATCGAGCATGGTCACGGCCCGCTTCGCGGCGACCTCGGCGGTCTTCGCCGGGGGGTGAGCGTCGAAGAACTCCACGCCGGCCAGCCCGGCCGGCCCGTGGAACCCCGTCTGGATGTTCCCGTCGCGGCCCGCTACGACCTGCACGCCCAGCCGAACCCGAGGACGCGCCTCTTCCACCCATCGTCCGTCGGACGTCGCGACAAGGACGCGCTGCACCGAGTCGCCGTAGGTCGCCACTACCTGCCGGACGAACGGACTGAACGATCTGGCGGCGTCATCGACCTCCCGGAGCCAGGTCACCTTGTCGGCCGCGGGGACCGACCCGGCCGGGCGCTCGGCGAGATGCGCCACCGGCGGGTCCAGCACGCGAAGGGCCACCAGGTCGCCGGGTCCTTCCTCCCGTACCGAAGCGGCCGCCGCGGCGGCAGCCTCAAGGAGCGCATCACGGTCCAGCCGGTTGGAAAAGGCGTAGCCGTAGGACGTGCCGTGGCCGACGCGCACGCCCGCCCCTCGGTCCAGGCCCGAGGTGAGCTCCTCGATCTTCCCGTCGTCCAGGCGGATGCTGACCGAGGACCGCTCTTCCACGAACAGCTCGGCGAACGAGCCGCCGCGAGCCCGCGCCGCGCGGAGCACGTCCTCAGCGAGTTCGCGAGAGAGCATGGGCCGGGATTGTATCGGCGGACACTTGCTACAGTCCGACCCTCTGCGAGTGGGAGATGATGAAGAGGATCGCGATCGCACTGATCGTCGCCCTTTCGGTCACCGGCGCTGCGTGCGGCGGCGAGGAAGATCCGGGCGGGACCCCGACCGGGGGCGGCCAGACCCTCTCGCCCGGGGAGCTCCCCACGTCCTCGCCGGGGGCCGCCATCGGCACCGTGTCTGAGGGCGAGGCATCGGTGCAGGTCGCCGGGGACCTGGAGGCGGAGTTCACCTCTGAGTTGGCCGCGCCGGCGATCTACTCGCCTCCGCCCGGGGCCCTCGTCCTCCGGTGGGTGGGGGGTTCGAACGGCGTCGGGGATCACTGGCCCAACCTTCACCGGCACCCGCCCGACGTCGGCCGGGCTCGCGCTCACCGTCTCACTCGACTCGGGACGTCGAACGGCGTTCTTCACCTCCGTGAGGGATGAGTGCACGATCACCATCGATACCGTGGAGGCCAACTCGATCGCGGGGAGCTTCGCGTGCAGCGGACTGACGAACAGCGACGGGACGGCGACCGCCGACGCGTCCGGCCGGTTCTCGGCGTCGGCCTGAAGGACCGGGCTCCGAGGAGCCGACCCGCATCTCGACCGGACGTCGTCGCCCTGGCGATGCTGACGGCCGGGCTCACGGCCTGGTTCCTGGGGCTGTCCGTGGTCCGAGGGCTCGACTTTCCGGTGGGACCCGACATCCCGGTGTACCTGTGGTGGACGCGGCTCGCGGCCCACGATGGGCTCTCGGCCGTGACCCGCCCGGGCGTGCCGGCGGCGGCGCTCGTGCTCGCGGGCACGCTGCACCTTCCCCTCACCTCGGTCCTGGCCGGGCTGGAGTGCGCGCTCGGCGCGAGCGTCGGCCTCGCGGCTGCGGCGTTGGTGAAGGCGAGAAAGGTGGAGCGGGCCTATGTGGAGGTCTTGGAGGATGAGAACGACCGGATGCACCGGGCTACCTGGGTGCTGGCCGGGATCCTGGCCGGGACGTTCGCCGTGCACCTCGCCACGGGGTACCTGGCAAGCCTGGCCTTCGCCGCGCTGTTCGTGGCGGCGGCCGTGGCCCTCGCGGTCGCCACGCGGAGGGCCACGGCCGCCGCCGCGGTGCTGCTCGGCGCGGCGGGACTGGCCCATCCGTTGTTCCTCCCGCTCGGTCTTCTCATCCTTGCCGTCGCCGCGGCGCTGGCGTGGCGGACGGATCGAGCGGAGGCCGGTCGGGTCGGGGCGGCCGCCGCCGGCGGAGGCGCCCTGGCCGGCGTGGGGATCCTGGCGCTTCTCGCGGGGCCGGGACCGCTCTCCGTGGTCACCTCGCGCGACGGATTCCTCCGAGAGGCGGGTCTGGGCGACGCACTGAGGAGCGCCTACCTCGACCGGTTCGTCCACCGGTGGACCCGATACATCCAGTGGGCGTCGATCCCCCTCGCTAGTTATGGACTGAGGACGGCGGACGGCTTCGTACAGAGGTTCCTGGTGGCTTGGGGCATCACGCTGGCCGGCGGCGTCGCCGTCGGCCTGGCCACCGGGCTGTTCCCCGCGGACCGATTCATCACTTTCGGGTATGTCGTGCCCATCCTGGCGGCCTACGGATTGGTCCGGCTGTGGCGGTTCCTGGCGAATCCCCGGGCGCTGGCGTACGCGGTGGCGGGCGGGCTCGCCGTGACGATGCTGACCGGCGCGTTCATCGCGTGGGCGCGGCAGGAACCGTTCCTGTCCGCCGTGGAAGTGGAACGGGCCACCGTGGCCGGGCGGTGGGCCCGGGCCGCGCCTCCCGGGACGCCACTGGTCTTCTTCGTGAACAGCGAGGACGACACGGCCACGTTCCTGGCCACGCGCGCGGCGAACGTGATCCGGGCGGCCATGCCGCCCGACCGCGTCCGCGACGTGGTGGTGATCGTGTCACCGCCTCTCGCCGGCCAGCCCACCGAGGAGCGGCTGGCCTTGACCCGCATCACCACCGAGAACGCGGCGGCCATGGCGGAGCGGGCGGATCCGCCCACGCTATTCTTCCTGTTGAAGGCGTTCGACGCCATCGACGACCCCGATGCCTTCTCCATGTCGGAGGTGGCCCCAGGCGTGTTCGTGGCCGTGGAAGCTCAGGACGCGAACCCGCTGCCGTCGCCGGACGCCGGGCTCGCCGAGCCGCTGGTGGAATCCTCGCCCGACGGGATCGCCGCGGCGACGGTGGCCCTCCTCGGCGTGCTGACCCTGGCCGGCTATGGCTGGGCTCGCGCGTTCGCCGGCGACCTCGTGATCCGTCTGGCCCTCGCGCCCCTGTGCGGGTTCGCGGCCCTGATCATCGGGGGCATCGCGCTCCAGCGGCTCGGCCTGCCGCTCACCGGGTCGGTGGGCCCGACCCTCGTTTCACTGGGGGCGGGCGGCAGCGGGTACGTCGGGCTCCTCCTGCTCCAACGGCACGCCCGCACGGACGCGTCGTAGGAGGTCGAGCACGAGCCACCCGAGGAGCCCGATCACGACCGGCGTCAAGACGTAGTGCCCGAACAGCACGTTCACGTCGTAGGCCACGGGGAACCGGGTGGGTTCCGCCACCCACTGCGAGACAGCGAGCGCCGCGCCCGCCCCCACCAGGACCAGCCGGGGGACCCGCGGGATGAGCCACGCCACCGGGAGGATCCACGTCACGTACCAGGGCAGCAGCACCGGCCCCAGCAGCATGAGAAACAGCAGGCCCCACCCCCACGCGGCGCCCTGTGCCTCCGGCGAGATGTCCGGAGCCCGGCGGACCAGCGATCGGGCCACCAAGAACACCGCCGCGGCCAACCCGGCCCCGAACGCGAGCCTCGACACGACCCCCAGCGTGTCGCCGGAGACCGTGTTCAGCAGACGCGTGAAGAACCTCGACGGGGCCAGCCACCCCTCGTGCTGGGCCAGCTCCACCATCCCCAGGCTGGGGTCCTGCATCTGGAGGAACGGCGCGGCGAACACTAGCGCGATCGCCGCCACCACGGCGAGGTGCGTCCCGAGCGTGCGGCCGCGGCGGCCCGGCTCGCTCCGGGCCGCCGCGGCCACGATCAACAGCAGGAGCGGCACTGCCGCCGTCGCCTTCACCAGCGCCCCCAGGGCCACCACCGCGGTGGCCAGGAGGTCCCGCCGGGCGAACACCAGCGCCACTCCCCCGGCCACCGACATCGCCACCAGCAGGTCGTTGTGGCCGCTCGCCACCGACTGGAACAGCACGACCGGGTTCAGCCCGATGAGCGCGACGGCGAACGCCTCCCGGCCCGGCCGCACATCACGGACCAGCTTCACCACGATCGCGATGGTGGCCAGGCTGGCGGCGGCGGCGATCAGCCGAAACGCGACGATCAGCGCGGTCACGTTGTCGAAGATCCTCACAACGAGCGACGAGAACATCGTGAACAGCGGCCCGTAAACCGCGGGGGTGTCCACCCATCTCGGACCGACGTACAGCCAGAGCGCGTCGTTCGGATAGTCCGAGGGCGTTGCGACGTAGGGGTTCGCGTGGCGGATGCCCGCGATCCGCCCGTAGTACGCGTACGAGTACACGTCGCGGGAGAACAGCAGTGGGAGCAACAGCACGACGACGTGGTATGCGACGGCGAGTCCGATGACCAGCTGCGGCGAGATCGTTCCGCGCCACGCCTCCCGCAGGACGAACACGAACGCCACCGCAGCGAACACCATCGCGAAGACGGCAACCGCCACCAGTGCGCCGTCGCCCAGGGCGTCGATGGCCATCAAGCCGGCCAGCCACCGGAACGGTCCCCAGGGCTGTGCCGCGGCCGGCAGAACCGGCTGGAAGGGAGATCCCGGCGTCGCCCCGACCGTCGCGACGAGCACCACCGACACGATCGAGCCCGCGAGGGCGACGCTCCGAGACCTGGGGGATCGCACCGCCGCCGACTGTAGCAAGCGGCTGCGGCCGGTACAGTCGAGCACGCGTGTCACCGATGTCGCCCCTGATGCGACGCATCGCCCGGGTCGTGCTTCCGGTCGCGCTGGTCGGCCTGGCCGGCGCGTGGCTGGGGATGGCCCTGTGGGGCACCTCCAACGCGCGGATGGGGCCGTTCGTTGTGAGCCTGAACATGCGGTTCGGCCGGGGGGTCACGGACATCGTGCTCCCGCCCTTCGGCCACCTCACGGCGGACACCCACCTCGCCCCCCTCCGCGTAGAGGCCACCTTGATCGACGTTCGGATCCCGGACCTCAGCCGGGAGCTCGCCGACGGAGGCCTCCAGGGGCTGGTCGCACGGGTCCAGGCCGACGCGACGCGCGCCGTGCCGCTCCACGCCCTGCGGACCATCGCCGTCGCGGCGGGAGGAGCCCAGGTTCTAGCCCTCCTGGTCTACCGGAGGCGGTGGGTCCCGATGGCCTCGTCGGTCCTCGTCGCGATCATCGTGGTCGGCGGCACGGAAACCCTCACCCTCGCCACGTACGAGCATGCCGCCCTGGCCTCGCCTACGTTCTCGGGTTCGCTCCGGTTGGCCGCGGACATCATCCCTCCGGTCCGAAGCGCCGCGACCACGTTCGACCGATACCGGGCCCAGCTCGAGCGGGTGGTGGACGGGGCGATCCGGGCCTACACGTCGATCCAGACCAACCCGGTGGGCGGGCCCGGTGAGATCCGCGTGCTTCACGTCTCGGACATCCACCTTGCGCCCCTCGGCTTCGCTTTCGCCGAGCAGGTCGCCGGGGGGTTCGACGTCGACTTCGTGATCGACACCGGCGACACCACCTCCTTTGGAACCGAGCCCGAGAACCTCATCCTCGGCAACGTCTCCCGGCTAGCCCGGCCGTACGTGTGGGTCCGGGGCAACCACGACTCGCGTGGGTTCCAGGCCGCCATGGCCCGGCTCTCGAACGCGGTCGTCTTGGACGGCGGGACCACCGTGCAGAACGGCTTGCACATCTACGGGCGGGGGAGTCCCATCCGGCCCCCCACCGTGGAGCGCCTGCCAGACGACGTCTTCGCCGAGCGGGTTCGGGCGGTGGGACAGCAAGTCCTGGCCGACGTGGAGCAGCTCGAAACACCGGTCGACATGGTGGCGGTCCACGACGACCGGATGGCCGAGACCGTGGCCGGTCTTGTGCCGCTCGTCATCTCCGGGCACTTTCACGAGAACGGCGTGGCGGTGGTGAACGGCACGCTCTACCTGCGGGTGGGGACGACCGGGGGCTCGAACTTCGCCACGTTCCGGACCGAGGAGGGCATCCCGCTCTCCGCCGAGGTCCTGTACTTCGAGCCGGGCACCCCTCCCCGGCTGATCGCGTTCGACCTCATCGAGCAGTCGCCCCAGACCGGCGCCCTCACGGTGACCCGGCACATCGTGGAGGCGGAGTTCGGCGTGCTCACACCGAGCCCCTCGCCCTCGCCCAGCCCGACCCCCACGCCGAGCCCGACCGCCACGCCGAGCCCGACCCCCACGCCGAGCCCGACTGCCATCACGCCTGCCTGAGGCCAGTGGGCCCGCGGGCTCAAGCAGGCACGGCCGAAACCCAGAACCATACAGAACCGCCTCAAGCGAGGACCGATCCCTGCCTGGACGCTACCGACCTGCTCCGCTACGCGGTCGAGAGGGGCGCGAGCGATCTCCACCTGTCTACGGGGAACGTGCCGTTCATCCGGCTGGACGGGGAGTTGCTGTCCGGCGGGGTTTCCGGTGCTCGACGCGAGCGACGCGGAGTTCGCGGCGGAGTTCCTGATGCCGCCCCACCGGGCCACTGAGTTCGCCCGGACGAACGAGACCGACTTCGCCTATTCGCTGGATGGCATTGGCCGGTTCCGGTGAATGTGGAAGGGGCGCTTCGAACGCTCGAGCGCAAGGGGGCCGACGCGGCTGCCAGCAGGGCTCGCGCCCTGCTCGGACAGCTCGATCCTCGGGTGACGGAGCGCGCGACCTAAGGCGGTACGGCTCTCGCTCGTCGAACGTCAGACCTTGCCCATGGTGGCGCGGATGTTATCCACCGCTTCCTGGGGCTTGATGTCTGCGGCCTTCGCCGCCTTCTCCAGGTCCACGTAGGTGATGTTGTCGGGATTGCCGTGATCCTCGTGCGGTTCACCGCACCCGCAGGTCATGCACATCTCTGGACACCTCCTCGCATCGCCATCCGAAGAAGTCTCTACCCGCGCATCAGCAGGTGCAAACGACGGGCCCTCCGGTCATATCAGCAGCGCGGTCACGCCGCGCCGTCCCCCCGCCGGTTCCCTGCTCCTGGTGCGGCCGGTGCACGAACTGACTGGGGCTACCTTGCCTTGTCAAGTGCCTCCTCGACGTCTTTCCGGATCTTCGCGCCCGCGTCTTTCACGTCATCCTTGACCTTGCGCGCCGTGTCCTTCGCCCGGCCCACAGCCCGCTTGCCGGCGCCCTTGCCCTGATCCAGTCGGCCCTCCCGCTCCAGTTCGCGGTCGTCGGTCAGCTCGCCGGCCGCCTCCTTCACCTTCCCTTTGGCCTTGTCCCACGTTCCCTCCGCTCGATCCTTCGTCCCCTCACACATGGCCCTCCCTCCTTCGATCGGTTCACGTGTGGTTGTTCCCAGCGGCGGGGCCTTTCGAACATCTCACTTGGGGGGCTTCTCTCGGCCACGCACGGCGTGGGTGAGCCCAGTACGAAAGGGGGTGCGCAATATCCTTGCCCGGGTCCGTTGGTGAACCCCTGAGCCTCAGCGGTCAGGCCGTGTTCCCGCAGGGTCCGAACTCCATCCGCCGCGACTCGGTGAACTCCTTGAACCGAAGAACTTCACCCTCCAGGCGAATCCCCACGATCCCCAGCCAGTGGGCCACCTTGTCGAGCAATCTCTCGGGCTCGTACTCGACCCTCACGGTCACACGGGTCCTCGGCCACCCGCCTTCGAGCCGTTCGAAGGAGACCAACGCGACGTTGTCCGGATCGCCGAACCCGATCCAGGAGATGTGCCGATCCGGGGTCCGCTCGGTGAACAGCGCATTCCACTCACGGCGCTTGCCGGCCACCTGGGCGACCCAGTGGACATTGCCGCCGTCGATAGGTGTGACCGACTCGACCCCCTGCATGAACTTCGGGAAGTCCTCGAATCGGATGCATTGTTCATAGGCGATGTCGAGGGGTACGTCCACGTCGATGGATCGCTCCACGGTCTCCATGACGCTCCTCCTCTCGGATGGGCATCCCTTTCGCATGTACCCGGGGTCCGCTGGTTACACACCCCCGAAAGAGTGAGGCCTGAGTCGTACATGGACTTCCTCCTCCGGCCGCCGGGCGGGTCCCCGTCCCCTGTTTCACGCGAGGACCAAGAGGGAATCCCTCGCTCGTGAGCTCGGTCTCCACCATCCCACCCGAGGCCTCGGTGGCGGTGCTCCGCCGGGCGCGCGCGGTCCGGCGCACCCTCATCACGCTGCTGGCGGCGTTCGTACTGGCCGGGGCCACGGGACGGCTGGGGGTTCGCACCGACGTCGTGCCTTCCACAGAAGGCGGATACGAGGTCAGCCTGGACTATCCCTCGGTCACGCGGCCAGGGCTGGCCGTGCGGTGGATCCTTCACATCGTTCATCCCGGCGGGTTCGACGCCACGATCAGCGTTGCGACGAGCCTCGAGTACTTCGATCTGCTCGATGTCAACGCCGTCGAGCCGGCGCCGAGCTCCAGCGAGGCTCGGGGCGCCTACACGGTATGGGCGTTCGACCCGCCCACCGGGGACACGTTCACGGTCCAGATCGACGCGCGCACGGAGCCCGGCCGACAACGGGGCGAGCAGGTCGTCACGATCGTGTCCGTCGGGGGGGAGCGCGTGGCCGAGCTCTACGTGATCCGGGTGATGCCCTGATGGAGATCGTCGTCCGCGCAGTGATCTACCTGTTCCTGTGGATCGTGATCCGGGCCATCGGGAGCAAGGAGCTCTCGGATCTCTCCTCCTTCGAGCTGGTCCTTCTGATCGTCATGGGCGACATCGTTCAACAGAGCGTGACCCAGGAAGACATGAGCGTGACGGGCGCGATCCTCGCGGTCGGCACGTTCTCCCTGCTCGCGCTACTCTGGTCGTACGTGTCGTATCGGTGGCGTGCTACCAGGCCCGTGATCCAGGGCATCCCCGTGATCGTGGTGCGAGACGGCGAACCTGTCGAGCAGGTCCTCGAGCTCGAACGGCTCACGATCGAGGAGCTGCCGGACGCAGCCGGAGAGCAGGGGATCTCCGACCTCGGCGACGTGAAGGTCGGGGTCCTCGAGCCGGACGGGAAGTTCTCGTTCCTCAAGCATGAGCGACGAAGGGAGAAGGCATGAGCGAGACGGATCGACCCTTGCCGTCGGAGCTGCGGGACGCCAAGAGCAGGGCCCGGGCCGTCGACCCGGTACCGCCCGTTCCTCCCCAACCGCAGCCGCAGCCCCCGCCGCCGCAGCCGTCACCGAATCCTCCCCCGCAGCCGTCACCGAATCCTCCCCCGCCGACGCCACCCTCCCCGCCGGTCCCTCAGGCTCCGCTCATCGACCGACGGCCCGCTCCAGCTCCGCCCCCCCTTGGAGTCGTTGTGCTCCAGGCCCTTGTGCGCCCAATCGGCGAAGGCTCGTCCCTCCGGAGCCGAGGCCAGGGGAAGGATGGCCACGGAGCCGTCACCCGTGGCTCGGGACAGGAGGAACCGGTCCGATTCCTCGGTCCATAGCTCGAACTCGCCGGAACCCACCAAGGCGAGCGTTCCAGGTTGGAAGGCCATGACAGTCTCCGGGAAGGCGGCCGGCTTCAGCGGTACCCGTCGAGCAAGCCGGGGAAACGTCGATGGCTCGACGAGAGTGACGGCCATCGCATTGGCCGAAGGCGCGGTCCGATCTATCCTTCGGGCGTGCTCGTCCGCGTCGGGCTGATGCTGGTCGCGCTCGTTGTGGTGCTCCTCGTTCTCGGCGCCGTGCTGTCGCGCCGGCGGGACGCACCTCGCCCGGCAACGGCCCCCGCGCCCCGGGCTCGGCCCGCGCCCCGTCGCTACGACTGGGAGCGACGGTCGACCCAGCTGTACAGGGCCTGGAAGCAGGTGCCGGGGCCCGCGGAGGACCGAGAAGGGATCCTCGCGTTCGTGACCTCGAGGCAAGGCGTCGAGGCCTACGTGGAGCCCCGGACCGTGATCCACCCGCTGTCGGTTGTGCTGATCGCCGAAGACGGCGAGTGGAGGCGGTTCGAGCTGCGCGACGACGCGTACCTGCGCGAGCTCGTGAAGGAGCGGGGCTTGCGGGTGCTCGATGCGAGCCGCTTCGGCTATCCCGAACGGATGAAGCGACGCCCGCCCGGTGATGGGGACGAGGCCTGACCCGTCCCATCCCCGAGTCATGGTGACACCCGGGAAAGGTCCCACACCCGAAGGGCTAGTGGCCGCGCCCCTCCGGCAGCGAGTGGTCCAGCTTCTCCGCCAGCCACCACCGCGACGTCACGACCTTGTGCCGCGTGTAGAACCGGACCCCGTCGAGGCCTGTGGCGTGGAGGTCGCCGAAGAACGAGTTCTTCCACCCGGTGAACGGGAAGAAGGCCATCGGCGCCGCCACCCCGATGTTCACGCCGAGCATCCCGGCCTCGGCCCGCCGCTTGAACTCGCGCGCGTTAGCCCCCGACGTCGTGAAGATGGACGCGGCGTTCCCGTAGGAGCTCGCGTTCAGGACATCCAGCGCCTCGTCAATGTCCGAGGCCCGGACCACCGAGAGCACCGGGCCGAACAGCTCGTCCTTCCACAGCGCCATGTCGAGCGTCACGCCGTCGAAGATGGTGGGGCCCAGGAAGAACCCGTCCGACGGTCCGGCGCCGCGACCGTCGGCGACCAGCTCGGCACCGACCTCCTCCCCCTGCTCGATGTAGCCGATGAGCTCCTTCCTCCGCTCCTCCCGGATCACGGGGCCCATGTCGGTGTCCGGCTCTATGCCCGGCCCCACCTTCAGGCGCCCGGCCTGCTCCACCAGCTCTCGCACCAGGGCATCGCCCAGCGAGCCCACGCCGACCGCCACGCTCCCGGCCAGGCAGCGCTGCCCGGCGTTCCCGAAAGCGGACGAGATGAGGGCGGTGACCGTCTTGTCCAGGTCCGCGTCGTCCATGACCAGCAGATGGTTCTTCGCGCCCCCCAGGGCCTGGACCCGCTTCCCGTTCGCCGCGCCGGTCGCGTAGATGTAGGCGGCCACGTCGGCCGAGCCGACGAACGACACCGCCGCGACGTCGGGGTGCGTGAGGAGTTGGTCGACCGCGTCCTTGGCCCCGTGCACCACGTTGAACACGCCCTCCGGCAACCCCGCCTCGACCAGCAGCTCACCGATCCTCACCGCCGAGAGCGGCGTGCGCTGGGACGGCTTGTGCACGAACGTGTTCCCGCACACGATCGCGAGCGGGATCATCCACAGCGGGACCATGTTCGGGAAGTTGAACGGGGTGATGCCGGCCACCACGCCGACCGGGAACCGTACCAGCTCCTCGTCGATCCCGTCCGCGATCTGGTCCAGGTTCGTGCCCATCAGGAGCGTGGGAGCCCCGCAGGCCAGCTCCACCACTTCGATGGCCCGGCGGACCTCCCCCCGAGCCTCTGGCAGGGTCTTGCCGTTCTCCCGCGTGACGAGCTGCGACAGCTCCTCGAACCGCTCCTCCAATAGCGCCTTGAACCGAAACATCACCTGCGCCCGGTCGGGCACCGGCGTGTTCGCCCAGGCCGGGAAGGCCTCCCGGGCCGCCCGAACAGCGCGGTCGATCTCCTTGGCGGTCGAGTACGGAAGGAGTGCGATGGTCTCACCGGTCGCCGGGTCGTAGATCGGATCGACCTCGTCCGACCCGGGCTCCTCGAACCGTCCTCCGACCAGTGCCGGCACTCTTGTCGCGCTCATCCTCACCAGCTCCTTGGGATCAGAACCCCATCCTGCTGCGCGGGATGAAGGTTCCCTGGCCCTCCTTCGCGTGGAACTCGCCGTCCTCGACCAGGATGGCCCCTCGCTGCATGACCACCTCGGGAAGGCCCTTCACCTTCATGCCCTCGAAGCAGGAGTAATCCACGTTCATGTGGTGCGTCTTCGCCGAAAGGGTCCGCTCGTGATTCGGGTCGAACACGACGATGTCTGCATCGGAGCCCGGGGCGATCGTGCCCTTGCGCGGGTACAGCCCGAACATCTTGGCCGGCGCCGTGGCAACGAGCTGCACGAATCGGTTCAGCCCGATCCGCCCGTCGTGGACGCCCTGGAAGATCAGCGTGTACCGGTCCTCCACGCTCGGGAGCCCGTTCGGGATCTTCGAGAAATCGCCCTTGCCCAGGTCCTTCTGGCCCTTGTAGTTGAACGGCGCGTGGTCTGTGGCCACAATCTGGAGGTCGTCCTGCTTGAGGCCTGCCCATAGCTCGTCCTGGTGATCCTTGGGGCGCAAGGGTGGGGAGCAGACGAACTTCGCGCCCTCGAACCCGGGCCGGGCCATGTCGTCGGAAGAGAGGTAAAGGTACTGGGGACACGTCTCCGCGTACGCCGGCAGCCCCCGGTCCCTCGCCTCGCGCACCGCGTTCAATGCGTCGCGGGAGGTCAGGTGGACGATGTAGGCGGGCGTCCCCGCGAGCTCGGCGAGCTTGAAGACGCGGTGTACGGCCTCCCCCTCCATCGACGCGGGGCGAGACATCCCGTGGTACTTCGGATCGGTCTTGCCCTCCGCCACGTATCGCTTGACGAGCACGTCGATGGGGCCGCCGTTCTCCGCGTGCATCATGATCAGGGCACCGCTGTCGGCGGCCCGCTGCATGGCCCGGAAGATCGACGCGTCGTCCAGCATGAACACGCCGGGATAGGCCATGAACAGCTTGAACGAGGTGACCCCCTCGCCGACCAGCTCGTCCATCTCCTTCAGGACCTGGTCGTTGACCTCCTTCACGATCATGTGGAACCCATAATCGGTGCTGGCCTTCTGGGCCTTCTCGTGCCACACGTCGAGGCCCTTGCGGAGCCCCTCCCCGGTCCCCTGCAACGCGAAGTCCACGACCGTCGTCGTGCCGCCGAACGCGGCGGCCCTCGTGCCGGTGCCGAAGTCGTCTGAGCAGAACGATCCACCGAACGGTAGGTCGAAGTGCGTGTGCGGGTCGACCCCGCCCGGCATGACGTACCGGTCGGTCGCGTCGATGACCTTGTCGGCTTCGACCGGCATGCTCACTCCGATGGCGGCGACCTTCTCGCCGTCGATCACCACGTCGGCCCGCGTCGTCTCGGTGGCCGTGACGAGGGTGCCGTTCTTGATGAGCGTCCTCACGTCACACTCCCCCCTGGACCCGGCCGAACGCGACGTCGAGCGTCTCGATGGCCCGCTGGGCCTCCTCCTCCGTGATGATGAGGGGCGGCGCCAGGCGAAGCGCGTTGCCGTACAGCCCGCCCTTGCCGATCAGGAGGCCCTGCTCCTTGCAGGCCTCCAGGACCTGGGTGGCGCCGTCAGGATGCGGCTCCTTGGTCTCCCCGTCCTTCACCAGCTCGACGCCGATCATCAGGCCCTTGCCCCGGACCTCGCCCACGACGTCGTAGCGGTCCTCCAGCTCCTTCAGCCCGTCGAACAGGTACTTGCCCACCCGCTGCGCGTTGTGCTGGAGGTCGTTCTCCTCAATGTGGTCCAAGTTGGCCAGGGCGACCGTGGAGGCCATCGGGTTGCCGCCGAACGTCGAGATGGAGTTCGCCTTGAGCGAGTCCATCATGTCGGCTCTGCTCACCACGGCCCCGATGGCCATCCCATTCCCCAGGCCCTTCGCGCACACCATGGCGTCCGGCTGCACGCCGTAGCTCTCGATCCCCCAGTAGGCCTCTCCGGTCCGGCCGAACCCCGTCTGCACCTCGTCGGCGATGAACGGGATGCCGAACTCGTCCAGGATCCCCTTCACGATCTGGAAGTACTCGGCGGGCGGCGTGACGAATCCGCCCACTCCCTGGATCGGCTCAGCAATCATCGCTGCCGGCTCGCCGGTCGTCGTGGTCTCGATCACGTTCCGGAGGTCCTCGGCGCACGCCACCCCGCAGTCCGGGTACTTCAGCCCGAGCGGACACCGGAAGCAGTACGGGGCCAGCGCGTACGACACGTTGAGCGGCGAGAACGAAGTCGCCGACCACCCCTTGTTGCCGGTGATGCCCACGGCTCCGAACGAGCGTCCGTGATACGAGTTCCGAAGCGCGATGATCTCGTTCGACCGTCGCCAGCTCGTGGCGAACAGGAGCGCGGCCTCGATGGCCTCGGTCCCCGAGCCCACGAAGAACGCCTTCACCCCCGAGGGCGAGTCGATGGGGGCGAGCTTGGTGAGGCGCTCGGCCAGCTCCACCATGGGCCGGATGAGGTACAGCGTGGAGGTGTGGGCGATCTTGCCGGCCTGCTCGATGAGCGCCTGGACCAACCGTTCCACGACGTGCCCGGAGATCGTGGTCACGATGCCGCCGAAGAAGTCCAGGTACTCCTTCCCGGTGCCGTCCCAGACCCGGGTGCCTTCGGCTCGGACCAGCTCGATGGGCTCCTTGTAGTACAGGGCCAGCCAGGAGGGCAGGACCTCCCGGTGCCGGGCCAGCAGCTCGGCCGCGTCCCCGTCGTTGCCGGATACCCCTGGGGGGCTCACGGCAGCAGCTCCGTGAGCTCGCCGTAGGTCTCGGGACGACGGTCCCGCATGAACTGCCAGGTGTCCCGGACCTCCCGGATCTTGTCCAAGTCGAGGTCGGCCACCAGCACCTCGTCCTCGGAGTCGGACGCCTGCGCGACGATCTGGCCCCGGGGGTCGCAGAAGTACGACGACCCGTAGAACTTCGCCGTTGACAGCGGCTTCTCCACGCCGACCCGGTTGATCGCGGCGATCCAGTACCCGTTCGCCACCGCGTGGGCGGGTTGCTCCAGCTCCCAAAGGTACTTGGAGAGCGACTCCACCGTGGCCGAGGGATTGAACACGAGCTCGGCTCCCTTCAGCCCGACCTCCCGGGCGACCTCGGGGAAGTGCCGGTCGTAGCAGATGATGAGCCCGATCTTGCCGACGGAGGTCTGGAACACGGGATATCCGAGGTTCCCCGGCTTGAAGTAGAACTTCTCCCAGAAGCACGGACCGACGTGGGGGATGTGGGTCTTTCGGTACTTACCGAGGAGCGTCCCATCGGCCTCGATCACCGCCGCCGAGTTGTAGTACACCCCGGTCTGGGCCTCCTCGAACCACGGCACGACCAGGACCATGTTGTGCTGCCGGGCCACCTCCCGCATCCGGGTCATGGTCGGCCCGTCCTCGGGCTCGGCCGTCCGGTACCACTTGGGGTCCTGCTCAGCCGGGAAGTACGGTCCGTGGAAGATCTCCTGGAGCCCCGTGACCTTGGCTCCCTCCGCGGCGGCCTTCCCGATCAGCTCGACGTGCTTCTCGATGGCCTCCTCTTTGGACATGTTGGCGTAGCACTGGATCACGGCAGCGCGAACCGTGGTCATGTGCGACCCACCTCCCTCCGGGGATCGCCCCCGGCCGTCGGCCCGGCGAACCGGTCTACGCGAACGCCGGGATCAGCTGCTTCCCGAAGCTCTCGATCACCCCCGCGGGGTCGTCCACCATCGAGTAGATGTTGAACTGGTTCACGCCGAGCGCCTCCAGCTCCTTCAGCTTGGCCAGGCACTGCTCGGCCGTCCCGATCACGCAGAACCGGTCCACCACCTCGTCGGTGACGAACGACGCGTGCTCGGCGCCGGTCCTCCCGTGGTCCGCGTAATCGTAGTGGTCCCGGGCCTTGATGAAGTCGGTCAGCTCCTGCGGCAGGTCCGTCGAGCTGTACCGCTTGACCAGGTCGACCACGTGGTTCGACACCAGCGCCGGGAACCACCGGACTTGCTCGCGAGCGTGGTGGACGTCGTCGGTGACGTAGGCGGGCGCGGCGCTCATGATCTGGATGTCCTCGAACCGCCTCCCGGCCTGCTCGGCGCCCTCCTTCACGTACTGGAGCGACCACTCGATGATGTAGGGGTCGGCGAGCTGCATGATCAGCCCGTCGGCCACCCGCCCGGCGCACCGCAGGGCCTTCGGCCCGTATGCCGCCACCCATACCGGCAGGGGGCCCTTGGCCCACTTCAGCTGGGTGGGCGTGCCCTCGTAATCCACCTCCCGGCCCTCGGCCAGCGCCTTGATCGTTCGGCACGCCTCCTCCAGCCGCTCCACGGTCACCGGCGGCTTGCCGATCACCCGTCGGGCGCTGTCGCCACGCCCGATACCCATCACCATCCGGCCGCCGGAGATCTCGTTCAGGGTGGCCAGCGCGCTCGCGGTGACGGTGACGTCGCGGGTCGCGGGGTTCGTCACACATGGGCCGATCCGGATCCGCTTCGTGTTCGTGGCGATCAGCGTGAACAACGGGTACACGTCCTGCCACAGGACGTGGGAGTCCCAAGCCCAGACGTAGTCGAACCCATTGTCCTCTGCCAGCTTCGCCCACTCGACCACGCGGTAGGGCGGCGGGTCCAGCATGAACGTGACCCCGAAGGAAAGCATGACCCCTCCTTGCCCTGATGGGTCAGATTCTCGACTACTCGCCGCCCGGCGTCACCTCCACGGTCTCCTTCTGGTAGCCGGCGCCGTTCACGTCCACGCCCTCGGCCTCCAGCTCCTGGACGGCCGCCTCGGCGAGGTCCGTCCGGTACGCGTCCTCCGACGCCGGGTTTGAGATCACCTCGTACTGGAGCGATATGTCCGCCGTGACCTCGAACAGCGCGGGATCCATGACCCCGATCCCCAGGGGCGCCGGCCAGATCAGGGCGTTGATCTCGTTCAGCTGCCACCGCTGATGCCCCTCGCCCAAGGTCGGCCCGTTCGCCAGAACGATGTCCAGACACGCCTCGAAGTTGTCCCGACAGAACACCCATCCCTTGAAGGAGGCCTTCAGGAACCGCGTCGCGATGTCCTGGTTCGCCTCGTCGGCGATCCAGTCCCCTCGGACGAAGACCAGGTCCTCCAGCGTCCCGGTGCCGACGTCGGAGAGCTTGATCACGTTCAGGTCGGAGAGCTCGTACAGCTCGCCGGTGTCCGGGTTCTCGACCTCCAGTACCTGGGCCAGCTCGTTGTAGGTCATGGCCGAGGCGGCGTCGACCTCACGGTTCAGGAACAGGTTCATGTCGAACGGCTGGTCCACGATCTGGACCTCCGATGGATCGTTCGGGTCGATCCCCTCCTTGGTCAGGGCCGCGAAGATCGGGAACTGGTTCCCGCAGCACCACACGCCGACCCGTTTCCCCGCCATGTCGTCGAACGAGTCGATCCCGGTGTCCTTCCATGCGATCTCGGTGATCCCCGGCCTCGTGAACACCTGGGCGATGTCCACCAGGTCCACGCCCGCGTCCCGCTGGGCAAGCACGCTCGGGAGCCAGTCCAGGCCGAACTCGGCCTGGCCGCCCGCCACGACCTGCGCCGGAGTGATGTCCGGGCCTCCCGGCAGGATCGTGACATCGAGACCCTCGTCCTCGTAGAAGCCCTGCTCGAGCGCGGCGTAGTACCCGGCGAACTGGGCCTGGGTCACCCACTTGAGCTGGACCGTGACGCCGTCGAGCTCACCTCCGCCGGGAGCGGCCTCCTCCTCCTC
>Ga0209853_1000041_pt1 | contig 32823 bp, 28 predicted proteins | sample GWRWS1_30_40_FD_187224 | JGI IMG/M metagenome (GOLD analysis project Ga0209853, IMG submission 187224) | Riverbed sediment microbial communities from areas with vegetation nearby in Columbia River, Washington, USA - GW-RW S1_30_40 (SPAdes)... | ecosystem: Environmental > Aquatic > Freshwater >...
CAGGTGATGCGGAGCTGGGTGCGCGGGTGGTACAACAACCCCGCGTTCTTCGGGCCGTATGTCTACCCGATGTCGAAGAGTTAGGGGGAATTAGTCAGTGGGGGGCGGTCCGACCCACCGGGCCGCCCCTTGTTGACACCATGGCCACATATATCGGCCGGCGTCTCGTCCTGCTGCCGATCGTCGCCTTCGGGGTGACGGTTCTCATCTTCGCGTTGCTCCAGTTCCTCGCGCCGGAAATGCGGGCGGCGGCCTTCATCACTAATCCCAACCAGCTCAATGCCCTTCCGGCCATTATTCAGAAATACGGGCTCGACAAGCCGGTGCACATTCAATACGTGAATTGGCTCCGCGAAGTCTTTCTTCGTGGGAATTTGGGATGGTCCCAGACGGCCCGCCAGCCGGTCAGGCAGGCGATTGGCTCGTTCTTCCCCGCGACGCTGGAGCTCACGATGTATTCCTTCATCCCCATCATGATCATCGGCGTGTGGCTCGGCACGGCCGCGGCGGTGCATCGTGATAAAGCCATCGATCACGTCTCCCGCGTGTTCTCCATCTCCTTCCGGTCGCTGCCGAGCTTCGTCTGGGGACTGCTGATCCTGATGATCCTGTACGGGCGGTTGAACTGGTTTCCGCCGGGCCGCCTGTCCCTGGAGCAGGACCTGTTCGTGCGATCCGGGCAGTTTCATTTCTACACCCACGTCATGACCATCGACGCACTCCTCAACGGGGAGCTCTGGATCTTCCTGGATGCGGTCCGGCACCTGGCCGGCCCCGTGCTCACGCTGACGATGATCTCGATTGCGCTGCTCGTCCGGATCACGAGGTCGTCCATGCTCGAAGTGCTGCGCCAGGATTACGTCCGCACGGCTAGGGCGAAGGGACTGGACGAGCCGGTAGTCATCAACGTTCATGCGCGCAAGAACGCTCTCATTCCGGTGATCACACTGAGCAGCCTGACGTTCGTGGGCCTGCTGGGCGGCGTGGTGATCACTGAAACCATTTTCAACTTCCCCGGCATCGGGCGATGGGGGGCGTTCGCGGCAAACCAGCTGGACATCCCCGGGGTCACTGGATTCGCTATGTTCGTGGCCGCTCTCACCGTGCTCGGCAACCTCGCCGCGGACATCCTGTACGCCTACTTCGACCCGCGGGTGAGGCTGCAGTAACCATGGGACTGCTCAGCGCGGCGGTGCGCGGTGTCCAGGTGAACCGGACGCGCCTGCTGCCGCTGGCGGGCATTGTGGCGGCGTGCTTCGCGGCGGCGCTCGTCCTGCCGGCCACCCGCGACCGTGTGCTGCGCTACCCGCTGGCCATTGCTGAGTTCATCCTGCTGGCGCTGTTTGTCATCGCCTTCTGGACGATTCCTTCGGACTTCACCAGGCGGATGCGCAGAAACCCGTTGTCGGTGGCGGGATTCTCGATTATCGTGCTGTTTGTCGCGATCGCGGCACTGGCGCCGATTCTGGCACCCCCGCCTGCTACCTCGCGCGACGCTTACCTGATCCCACAAGAAGGGTTCAGCAGCGATCCCAAACCGCCGCAGGTACGGCACCCCTTCGGGACGACGGAAGGGCAGTACGACATCTATTACGGCATCATCTGGGGCACGCGCACGGCCTTCCGCGTCTCCATCACCGTGATCGCCATCTCGGTCGTCATCGGGCTGTTTCTCGGGGGGATCTCAGGCTACTACGGCGGGCGGCTCGACGAAATCATCATGCGTCTCACAGACGTTTTCCTGGCATTCCCTGGGCTCGTGCTGGCGGTGGTGGTTGTTGCCGTCCTCGGCCGCAGCCTGGACAACGTGATGATCGCCATCGCGATTGTGAACTGGCCGGTCTATGCCCGGCTGCTGCGCGGCGACATCCTGGGCATTCGGAGCCGGGATTTCGTCGAGGCCGCACGGGCGTTGGGGGGCAACGACTTTCGCATCATCTTCCGGCACATCATCCCCAACGCCATCTACCCGTTCCTGGTCTTCGGCTCGCTGGACGTCGGCCTGATCGTCCTGACCGCCGCCGCGTTGAGCTTCCTTGGGCTGGGGGCCGAAGTCGGCTACGCGGACTGGGGAATGCTGATCAACCTATCCCGGAACTGGATCCTCGGCGCCCCCGGTAATCCCTTTGCCTACTGGTATGTCGTGATCTTCCCCGGGGCGGCGATCTTCCTGTTCGTGCTCGGGTGGAACCTGCTGGGCGACGCCTTCCGCGACATCCTCGACCCGCGCCTCCGCGGCAGCAGCTGATCCCTCGTAACGTCTTGACGCCATGACGCTAAAGCGTTATGCTTTACGTCATGAAGCAAAAGCGCGCAACAATCTACCTCAGTCCTGACCTGCATCGGGCGCTCAAGCTCAAAGCGGCCGAAACGGATCAGTCCGTTTCCGACATTGTGAACGACGCGGTGCGCCTGCGGTTGCACGAAGATGCGGATGATCTTGCGGCGTTCAGGGCGAGGGCGAAAGAGCCGAGCCTGTCGTTCGAGGCCGTCCTCAGAGATCTGAGGAAGCGTGGACGGCTATAACCTTCTCATCAAGCCGTCGGCGGTCAAAGAACTTGAGGCCATTTCCCGGAAAGACCGGCAGCGAGTTGTGGAACGGATCCTGGCGCTGGCTGCCGACCCAAGGCCGCCGGGGTCCGAGAAACTCTCGGGCGAAGACAAGTATCGTGTTCGGCAGGGGAGCTACCGAGTGGTCTATCAGATCGACGACGGCGCGCACGAAGTGACCATTGTGAAGATCGGCCATCGTCGCGAGGTGTACCGTGAGGACTGACCGCGCCATCGTCGACCACGTCGCGTGACTGGGCCGCCTGGAGCTCTCTGACGAAGCGCGTAACCGCTTCACCCGCCAGCTGTCGGATTTGCTGGAGTACTTCGCGAAGCTCAGCGAGCTCGACACGGACGACGTCGAGCCCGCGTCTCACGTCATGGTTGCTGGGGCCTTTAGCTTACGTGGGCTATTGATCGGGTATGGCCAGTTGTAGTACATTAAATGTACTACAGAGGCTTCGGGAGTGGCGGATGATGCCGACGAGCGTGCGTTTGGATCCGAAGACGGAGAGCATGTTGCGCAGGATCGCGCGGCGCACGGGACGCTCGAAGTCCCAGGTGATCCGCGAAGCCCTGCTGAGATTGACGGAGCAGACTTCCGAGCCTGCGGCCGGTCGGTCTCTGTATCACCGGATCAAGGATCTGGTCGGAGTCTCCGCAGGCGGTCCGGCCGACCTGGCGTCCCGATCCGAAGAGTACCTCAGGGAACTCTTCGCCGGCCGAAGGAACCGAAAGTGACATCAACCCTCCTGGCCGATGCCGGGCCGTTGGTCGCCATCCTGAATAGGAGCGACGCGGCTCACGCGGATTGTGTTCGTGTCTTGCGGCGAACGACCTCGGCGCTCTCCACCACCTGGCCGGTTGTCACCGAAGCGACGTATTTACTAGGGTTTTCGTTCGATGCCCAGGATGGCGTCCTGGAGATGATCGAACGGGCAGAATTGCACGTGCTCTCTCTTGAGGCCGGCGACGTTCCGGCCATCCGAGTCCTGATGCGAAAATATCGGGATCTACCAATGGAGTTGGCCGACGCATCACTGGTTCATGTGGCAGCCCGCGAAGGGATCGACCGCATATTTACGCTCGACCGCCGTGATTTCAGCGTCTATCGACTTCGCAGGGGCAAGCGGTTTACAATCGTCCCGTGAGCATTGACCGCACCATCGTCGACCACGTCGCGCGTCTGGCCCGCCTGGAACTCTCCGACGAGGAACGCGACCGCTTCACCCGCCAGCTGTCGGCCCTGCTGGAGTACTTTGCCAAGCTCGGCGAGCTCGACACCGAGGACGTCGAGCCTACGTCTCACGTCATCGAGATGGCAAACGTGGTGCGTGAGGATCGCAGCGGCCCGTGCCTCCCGCGTGAGGCAGCCCTGGCGGACGCGCCGGAGCAGGACGGTGGGTTCTTCAAAGTCCCGCCGGTCATCGAGACGGAGCCGCAGCCCTGATCGAGCGCCCCGCCACCGAACTGCTCACCGATCTGCGCCGGAAGCGGATCGCGCCGAGCGAGCTTGCCCGCGCATATCTGGACAGAATCGAGCGCCTGGATCCGCAGCTCCACGCCTTCCTCTGGTTGGACGCCGAGCGGGTCATGCAGACGGCCCGCGCCTGGGACACGCGCTACGCCCGGGGCGGAAACCTTCCTCCGCTGGCCGGTCTGCCGGTCGCGGTGAAGGATGTCATCTGCACAACCGACTTCCCCACCACGTGTGGATCTCGGATCCTCGACGGCTGGGTCCCGCCGTACGATGCATACGTGGTCACGCGGCTGCGCGAGGCCGGCGCGGTCATCATTGGCAAGACCAACATGGATGAGTTTGCGATGGGCTCGTCCACGGAGAACTCCGCATTCGGCCCGACCCGCAACCCGTGGGATGTCTCGCGCGTGCCCGGAGGGAGCAGCGGAGGATCGGCGGCAGCGGTCGCCGCCTCGCTCGCGCCGGTGGCCCTGGGGACCGATACCGGCGGCTCGATCCGGCAGCCGGCCGGGTTCTGCGGGATTGTCGGGTTGAAGCCGACGTACGGCCGGGTGTCCCGGTATGGCCTCGTCGCGTTCGCGTCCTCGCTCGACCAGATCGGTCCGATGACCAAAACGGCCGGCGACGCCGCGCTGCTGCTGCAGGTGCTGGCGGGCCGCGATGTGCGGGACTCCACCTCCGCGGACCTACCGGTGCCTCTATATAAGGAAGCGCTGAACGGCGGCGTGCGAAAGCTCCGCATCGGCATCGCGGCCGAGGCATTCGGAGAGGGACTCCAGGCCGATGTACGCGACGCCGTCAGCACGGCGTCGCGGGTCCTGGAAAAGCAGGGCGCCGAGCTGGTAGACGTTTCCCTTCCCACGATTTCTTACGCTCTGCCGACCTACTATCTGATCGCGACGTCGGAAGCGAGCACGAATCTGGCCCGCTACGACGGCGTCCGGTACGGTTTGCGCGCCGCTTCCACCGACCTCTACTCGATGTACACGAAGACTCGCCGCGAGGGTTTTGGCCCCGAGGTGAAGCGGCGGATCATGCTCGGGACGTACGCGCTCTCCGCGGGCTACTATGAGGGCTTCTTCTTGAAGGCCCAGCGCGCGCGCACACTGGTGCGGCGCGACTTCCTGCACGCGTTCGAGCGGGTGGACCTGATTCTGATGCCCACCTCGCCGACGGTGCCGTTCGGTCTTGGCGAGAAGGTCGAGGATCCGCTGCAGATGTATCTGGCCGACGTCTACACGATTCCGGTCAACCTGGCCGGCCTGCCGGGTATCTCGATTCCCTGCGGGTTCGCGGACGGTCTGCCCATCGGGCTGCAGCTGATCGGCCGTCCCTTCGACGAGCCCACGGTCCTGCGGGCAGCGCACGCCTACGAACAGGCGACGCAGTGGCATGTGCGCCGGCCGCCGCTTGATGGGGCGACGAAGCCGCCGGCAACTCGATCCGGAACGAGTTCCGCAGGGAAGCCGCCAGGGAAGCCGGCGCGGCGGAGCGCAAAACAGTCCCGAGCAAAACGGTCCCGGGCGAAGCCGAGGCGGCGATCATGACGGCGAAGGCGATGGTGGAATACGAGGTCGTCATCGGCCTGGAGATTCACGTCCAGTTGATGACCGTATCAAAGATGTTCTGCGCGTGTCCGACGACCTTCGGCGTCCCCCCGAACACCCAGGTCTGCCCCGTGTGCCTCGGCCTGCCCGGGTCGCTCCCGGTGCTGAATGCCCGCGCGGTGGACCTCGGCCTGCGCACAGCCGCCGCACTCGAGTGCACGGCGCATCCGCGCAGCCAGTTCCACCGGAAAAACTACTACTATCCCGATCTCCCGAAGAATTACCAGATTACGCAATACCAGTACAAAGTCCACCCGCCGCTGGCGACTGACGGAGGGCTGGCGGTCTCCGCCGGCCCGTCGGTCACCGGGGAGCCGCCGCTCCGCCGCCGCATCCGCATCCGGCGGGTGCACCTGGAAGAAGATACGGGCCGCCTGGTGCACGTGGAGAGCGGCGGCCAGGTGCTTCATTCGCTGGTGGACTTCAACCGGTCGGGTGTCCCGCTGATGGAAATCGTCACTGAGCCCGACCTCCGCTCGCCGCTCGAGGCGCGGGCGTTCCTGGCGCGGCTGCGCGCGGTGCTCCAGGCGATCGAGGTGAGCACCGGCCGCATGGAAGAAGGAAACCTTCGTGTGGACGCCAACGTGTCGCTGCGAAGGCCCGGTCAGCCGCTCGGCACCCGTACCGAGGTCAAGAACATGAATTCGCTCCGATCGGTTGAGCGCGCGCTGGTGCACGAGGTGGCGCGCCAGCGCCAGGTGTTGGAGGTGGGGGGGAGCGTGGAGCAGCAGACGCGGCACTGGGACGAGCGCCGCGGCGTCACCTTCGCCTCGAGAATGAAAGAAGAAGCGCAGGACTATCGCTACTTCCCCGAGCCGGACCTGGTCCCGATCGCCGTGACCGCCGAGCGGGTCGAGCAGATCCGCCGCACGATGCCAGAGCTGCCGGAAGCCCGCAGGCAGCGCTACATCGCCGCGTACGGGCTGCCGGAGTACGATGCCGAGCTCGTGACGTCGTCTGCACCGATGGCCGCGTTCTTCGAGGAAACGGTCAAGCTGTTCCCCCAGCCGAAAACCGTGAGCAACTGGCTTGGGGGCGACCTCACGGCATACATCAAAGCAGAAGGGAAGGAGATCGAGGACCTCCCCATCACCCCCCGACACCTGGCCGATCTGCTGCGGATGGTGGAGCAGGGGACCATCAGCGGCCGCACGGCGAAGGAGATCCTGCCGGAAATGCTGGCAAGCGGCGCTCGGCCCGATGCGATTGTCGGAGCAAAGGGGCTTTCGCAGATCAGCGATACCGAGGCGCTCGAACGCGTCGTCGACGAGGTCATCGCCGAGCACGCCGGTCCTGTCGCCGACGTGCGGGCCGGCAAGACACAGGCGTTGACGTTCCTCGTAGGTCAGGTCATGAAGAAGACGCGCGGCAGGGCCAACCCTGAGCTGGCCAACAGGCTCCTTCGGGAGCGGCTTGGGTTCCGTGGCTAGCCCGCATCGCAGGTCGGAGGTCGGCTCGCCGGGCCGTAGAGATGCGGGCTCCCGCGCCCGCGGCCGGCCGGCTCCAACGAAAAGCGCGCGCCCCGTTCCGCTTCGGCCCGGTCAGAAGGTCACCCTCACGTTTCGCGCGATGAACGCCGACGGCGCCGCGATCGGGCCCACGGGCGCGCAGCGCGTGTCCGTCCCCTTCGGAATTCCGGGCGAGGAAGCCCTCGTGGAGATCGTGCGTGGCGGGGTCCGGCCGGAGGGCAAGATCCTCACCCTTCTCCGGAAATCCCCGCAGACCGCAGTGCCACGCTGCCGTCACTTCGGAGTGTGCGGCGGCTGTCAGTGGCAGCACCTCTCCTACGAGGCGCAGTTGGAGTACAAAACCTACCTGGTGCGCGAGCAGTTGACGCCCGTGCTCGATGGCGCGGCGGCCCAGATCCGGCCCGCGATCGGGGCGGCGCCGTGGGAGTACCGCAGCCGGCTGCAGGCCGCCTTCGGGATGCGGGGGGATAAAGTTGTGGCCGGCTATTATGCCGCGGCCGAGGACCTGCGTATCATCAACGTCCGTGAGTGTCCCATCCAGCACACGGAGAACGTCCGGGCATTCACGGCGGCGCGAGACGTGCTCGCAGGACTCGACTGGCCGGTTTACGACCACGTGTCGCGGCGCGGGCTGATCCGTGGGATCATCGCGCAGACGGCCTTTGCTACCGGAGAAGTCATGGTAGTGCTCTCGGCGAGCCGCGAGATTCCGGACCGGATGGCGCTGGTCCGCGCGATGCGGGAACGGATCCCCGCGCTCGTCAGCCTGATGCTCTCCGTGCAGCCGCGGCACACGCCCGAGCTGTTGGGCAGGCTCTCTCTGCTGTGGGGCCGCGCTCACCTCGAAGACGAGATCGCGGGCGTGCACGTCCGCCTCTACGCGCGCGCGGCGACCCCGCCCAATCCGCGGGCGCTCCCCGTCTGGCTGGAGGCGATCTCGGCCGCGCTCTCGCCGTCGGCTTCGGACTTCGTCGTCGATACCGCGTGCGAAGAAGGACTCGTCCCGCTGGCCCTCGCCCCGCGTGTTCGCCGCGTGGTTGGCATCGCGCCGGACCGGGAGGCGATGCACCATGCGTGGGAGAACGCGCGCCTCAACGGCGTGGATAACTGCGTCTTCTACACCCGGGCTCCCGCCGGCGTGCTCGCCAAACTGGTATCACGAGGCGAGCGGGTCGACGCCGCGATCGTCACGGCCCGGGGTGGGCCGGTCCCGCCGGCGTTGCTCGCCGGGATCGCCGAAGCGGGGGCGAGGCGTCTGGTCTGCGCGGGATCGTCGCTGTCGCTCCTCGCCGCCGACCTCCGCGCCGCCCGCGAGGCGGGGTTCAATGTCAGGTCTGTCCAGCCTGTGGATCTGCTGCCTCAGACAAGCAAGGTCCACTGTGTCGTGTCCCTGGACCGAAACGGGTAAGGTAAACCTATGAATATCCCCGGACCAAAATCAAAGGTGCTGCTCACCGAGAAGGAGCAGTACGTCAGTAACGCGGTCGGCATTCACCTGCCGGTCGTCATCGCGCGCGCGCAGGGCGCGCTCCTGCACGACGTGGACGGCAACACGTTCATCGATCTGTCCGGCGGCGTCGGCTGCCTCAACGTCGGCCACTCGCACCCCAAAGTCGTGCGCGCGGTGCAAGAGCAGGCTTCCAGGTTCACGCACACGGATTTCAGCGTGGCTCCCTACGAATCATACATCCGGCTGTGCGAGATGCTGTGCGCGCTGGCGCCCGGCGCCCGGCAGAAGAAGGCCATCCTGTTCAACTCCGGCACCGAGGCGGTGGAGAACGCGGTCAAGATCGCCCGGGCGGTGACCGGCCGTCCTGCCGTGATCGCGTTCGAGGGCGCATTTCACGGCCGCACGTACATGAGCATGACCCTGACCAGCAAGATCGATCCGTATAAGCGGAACTTCGGGCCATTCGTCCCGGAAGTGTACCGCGCACCGTTCCCCGATCCGTACCGCTCTCCGGCCCCCGATCCTACTGAATGGGCCATCAGGCGGCTCGAGCATCTCTTCATCACCCACGTGCAGCCGGACCGCGTCGCGGCGATCGTGGTCGAGCCGGTGCTGGGGGAGGGCGGGTTCGTGGTGCCGCCCCCGGACTTCTTCCGCCGGCTGCGCGACGTCGCCGACCGTCATGGGATTCTCCTCGTCGTGGATGAGATCCAGACCGGCATCGGCCGGACCGGCAAGATGTTTGCGATCGAGCACTTCGGGGTGGAGCCCGACCTGATGACGGTCGCCAAGTCGATCGCTGTGGGCCTGCCCATCTCTGCGGTAGTCGGCGCGCGTGACTACCTGGACGCGCTCCCCGAAGGGGCGTTGGGCGGCACGTATGTCGGTAACCCCGTCGCCTGCGCCGCCGCGCTCGCGGTGTTTGCGGTGATGAAAGAAGAGCGACTCCTTGACCGGGCGGCCACGCTGGGCGCGCGGATGCTGGAGCGATTCCGGCGGCTGGCCGAGCGATCGGCCCTCGTCGGCCATGTCCGGGGACTGGGTGCGATGGTCGCGATTGAGCTGGTGCGGGACCGCGCCACCAAGGAGCCGGCTGCGCGCGAGGCCGCGGAGATCATCCGCCGGGCTATGCAGCGCGGGGTGTTGCTGCTGCGGGCCGGAGTCTACAACAACGTCATTCGCATCCTCACGCCGCTCGTGATCACCGACGAGCAGCTCGACCAGGCGCTGACAGTGCTCGAGGAAAGCGTGATCGAGGTCGGACGCGAACACGCGGCAACGCCGGCGCGGCCGCGCGGCTCAGGAGAATAGCCCGGACGCAGGCTGTTCCCCCTCGCAGGGGCCTGTTACAATGACCGAGAACCCGAGAGAAGGTTCTCGCGTCATGTCCACACCGTTTGTCCACTGCCATCTTCATACTGAATACTCGCTCCTGGACGGCCACAGCCGTATTGCCCCCCTCATCGCGAAAGCGAAGCAGCTGGGCATGCCCGCGATCTCTGTTACCGACCACGGCGCGATGTACGGGGTGGTGGAGTTCTACGTCAAGGCCAAAGAGGCGGGGATCACCCCGATCATCGGGGTGGAGGCCTACGTCGCCCCGCGTACGCTGCTGGACCGCGATCCGAGGCTCGACGCCAATGCCTTCCACCTGGTGCTGCTCGCGGTCAGCGAGGAAGGGTATCGCAATCTCATAAAGTTGACTACCACGGCCCACCTGAACGGCTTTTACTACAAACCCCGGATCGACAGAGAACTTCTGGCCAGCCACAGCGCGGGACTGATCGGCCTGTCCGGGTGCTTGAAGGGCGAGGTCACGCAGGCTATCCTGCGCGGGGATATGTCAGCGGCCCGCGAGGTTGCGGGCCGCTATCGTGAGATCTTCGGACCCGGCAACTTCTACCTTGAAATTCAGTCTCACGGGATGCCCGAGCAGCAGCAGAACATTGCGGGGATGCGCACCCTGGCCCGTGACCTGGAGCTGCCGCTCATCGCCACCAACGACGTGCATTATGTGGAAAAGGACGAATCGGACGCCCAGGACGCGCTGATGTGCATCCAGATGAACATCAACCTGGACGTGAGCGACAAGCCGCGCATGGGGGGCGTGCCCGAGTTCTATCTGAAGTCCGGCGACGAGATGGCGCGGGTCTTCACCGAGCTCCCTCAGGCGCTGGGTTCCACGCTGGAGATTGCGGAGCGTGCGGCATTCGAGCTGGCGCTCGGCAGCATCAAGCTCCCGCATTTCCCGGTCCCGGAGGGCGAGACCACGGAATCCCACCTGCGCAATCTCTGCGAAGCTGGCTTGCGCCAGAAATACGCGGCTGTCGCGCCCGAGGCGCGCCAGCGACTTGAGTACGAGCTGTCGATCATCGAGCGGATGGGCTTCGCGCCGTACTTCCTCATCGTCCAGGACTTCGTCAACTTCGCCAAGCGGAACGGGATTCTGACGACGGTGCGCGGCTCGGCCGCCGGGAGCTTGGTGCTCTACGCCCTGAACGTCACCGACGTCGATCCCATCGGCTACCGGCTCCCCTTCGAGCGATTCCTCAACGCCGCACGCGTGACGATGCCGGACATCGACGTGGATTTCATGGACAGCCGGCGTGACGAAGTCATCCGATACGTCATGGACAAGTACGGCCACGATCACGTCGCGCAGATCATCACCTTCGGCACGATGGGCGCGCGCCAGGCAGTGCGGGACGTCGGGCGGGTGATGGGCCTGCCCTACGGTGACGTGGACCGCATCGCGAAACTGATCCCGTTCAACGCGACACTCGACGACGCGGTGCGCAGCGAGCCGGAGCTGAGCGGTGCCGCGGAAGAGAATCCCCAGATCGACCGGCTGCTCGACCTCGCCCGCAAGCTCGAGGGCGTGGCGCGGCACGCCAGCACGCACGCCGCCGGCGTCATCATCTCGCGCGATCCGCTGACGGACCACGTGCCGATTCAGAGAGCCACGAATGGCGACGTGGTGATGACGCAGTACGACATGAATGCCGTCGAGCGGATCGGCCTGCTCAAGATGGATTTCCTGGGGCTGGCCAACCTGACGATCCTCGACACCGCGTTGAAGATCCTGGAAAAGACACGGGGGATCGCGGTGGATCTGAAGGCCATCCCCCTTGACGACCGCAAGACATTCGAGCTGCTCTCCGCCGGCGAGACGGTCGGCATCTTCCAGCTGGAAGGCGCGGGAATGACCCGGTATCTCAAGGATCTGCGGCCGACCAGCATCCAGGACATCATGGCCATGGTTGCGCTGTTCCGGCCCGGCCCGATGGCCAACATCCCGTCCTATATCAGACGCAAGCACGGCCAGGAACCGATCACCGTCCTCCACCCGGTACTGGAGCCCGTGCTGCGGGAGACCTACGGCGTGATGGTCTACCAGGAGGACGTCATGGCGGTGGCCCAGGCCGCGGCCGCGTTCTCCTCATCGGAAGCCGACGTGCTGCGCTACGCCATCGGCAAGAAGATCCGCGACAAGCTCCAGCAGCAGCGCGCGAAGTTCATCGCCGGGTGCGTGACCCAGGGTCTGCCCGCTCTCGTGGCCGAGCAGATTTTCGAGCTGTTCGAGCCGTTTGCCCGGTACGGGTTCAACCGCGCGCACGCGGCATGCTATGGGCTCATCGCCTATTACACCGCCTACCTGAAGGCCAACTATCCCGTCGAATACATGACCGCGGTGATGAGCAGCGCCGCAGGGACGCCGGACAAGGTCGCGGCGGCCGTGGCGGAGACCCAGCGCATGAGCATCAGCGTGCTCCCGCCGGACGTCAACGAATCGCTGGCGAACTTCGCCGTCGTGGGAGATGCCATCCGCTTCGGCCTATCTGCCGTGAAGAACGTCGGAGGCGGCTCCGTGGAGGCGATTCTCCAGGCGCGGGAGGAGGGCGGTCCCTTCTCATCGCTGTTGGATCTGCTGGAGCGGGTTGATCCCCGCGCGGTCAACAAACGGGTGCTGGTAAGCTTGATCAAGGCGGGCGCGCTCGACTCCATCGGCGGCCGCGCCCAGATGCTGGCGCTGCTCGACAGCAGCCTTGATGCGGCGCTGCGGCTGCAGCAGGAGCGGGCGTCGGGTCAGACCGGGCTGTTCGAGATGGCAGCCCAGGCGGAGACGCCGGAGGAGATCCAGATCGAGGAGTTCTCGAAAGAAGAGCTCCTGCAGATGGAGAAGGAGATGCTCGGGTTGTACATCTCCGACCACCCGCTGCGCCACGTCCACGCCGCGCTCACAGCGCGCGTCAACGTCGCCCTGCACCAGCTGCTGGAGATGTCCGATAAGGCGACGGTCGTCGTCGGCGGCATCATCACCGGCGTCAAACGCACCACCACGAAGAGCGGCTCGGCGATGGCGTTCCTGACGCTGGAAGACCTCACCGGTTCCTGCGAGGTCATCATCTTCCCCAAGACGTACGAGCAGGTGCACTTCCTGCTCAAGCGGGACTCGGTGATCATCGTGCGCGGTAAACTGGATATCATGGAACAGCAGGCCAAGATCCTGGCCGACCGCATCATCCCGCTGGAAGATGCGGACGAGGTCGACCCGATTCCACTGGACGGCTCGCGCAACGGCGCCGGCGCCGCCCAGCCGGTGGAGGAGGCCGCGCGGCCTTCGACCCTCCACGTCCGTGTTGACACGGCGCGGTTTGGCGAGGAAGGGCTGCACCGTCTTCGCGAGGTCCTCGGCGAGCGGCGGGGGGAACAGCCCGTGTTCCTTCACCTGCTCAGCGCCGGCCGCGAAGTGGTGCTCAACGCGCGCGATCTCCGCGTGGCGGCGACCCCCGAGCTGCGCACGGAGCTCGAAACCATCTTCGGACCGGGGAGCGTATGGCAGGAGTGACGGTACGCAATCCACGGCTGACCTTCTGGCACATCGCGATGGCGGCGACTATGGCCGCGCTGGGCTTCGTCATCATCGCGCAGACGCGCGCCGGACGCGAACTCTCCTCGCAGGTGCCGGTGCCGACGCGGAACGTCTACGCCCTGGCCACCTTGCTGCGTGAAGAGCGTGAAGCGCGGGTGTCGTTGGAAACCCAGGTCACCGATTTGCGCCGAAAGCTCGAATCGTACGAGCGCACAGCGAGTGAAGGCCGCAGCATGCAGGAAGCGATGGGCCGGGAACTCGAGACGCTGCGCATTGCGCTCGGGTTGAAGGGGATGCGCGGGCCCGGCATCGTTGTGCGACTGGCCGATCCGAAGACACAGCTTAAAGGCAGCAATCCCGTCACCGTGAGCTACCAGGACATCGTGGCGGTGGTGAACGAACTGTGGGCGGCCGGCGCCGAGGCCATCGCGGTCAACGGGCAGCGTCTCACGGCCATGACGGGACTCAGCCAGGTCGGCGGCACGGTGGTGGTCAACCTGCAGCGGCTCAGCGGTCCGTTCGACATCGTCGCCATCGGCGATCCCGGAACGCTCGAAGGCGCGCTGAATATCCGGGGCGGGCTCATTGAAGGGCTCCGCGCGCTCGGCCTGACGATTACGATCGCCCGCCGCGAGGGTATCATCGTCCCCGCTTACAAGGGGACGATGACGTTCGACTTCGCGAAGCCGACTGAGTAGGAGCAATCCCCCTCGATGACCATGCCCCCGCACGACGTCGTCATCGCCGGCGCCAGCTTCGCCGGGATTGCCGCCGCACAGCGGCTGCGAGGCCGCGTGCTACTGCTGGACAAAGATCCGCTCGGCGAAGGCCAGACTTCAGCATGCGGCGCGCCGCTTTCGACTGTGCGCGCGATGGGCGGGGAGGCCTCGGTCCAGCAGGTGCACGATGCGCTCGTGATGCACACGCCGGGCCGCGAGGCAACCTGGCCGCTGCCTGAGCCCTTCTGCACCTTCGACTACAAGCGGTTCTGCCAGGACGCGTTTGCCCGAACCCCGGCCGAGTTCCGGCAGGCGACCGTGGTCCGTCGTGAAGGGACGCGCGTGCTGACCGGGACCGGGGACGTGGAAGGCCGCTTTCTTCTCGATGCCTCGGGCTGGAGAGCGGCCCTGGTGGGCGGCCCGGGCAGCCGATACGTGAACCGCCGCTGGATGGCCTTCGGGATGGAGACGGAACTCCCGGCCGAGTGGCCATCCGGGCTGCACTTCTACTTTCTCCCTGAAGTGCGAGACGGCTATGCCTGGGCATTCCCCTGCGGCGAGACAGTCCGCTTCGGCGTGCTCAGTTATCTCGGGAGAACACGGCTCGGCGATGGCCTTGTGCGCTTTCTCTCACGCTTTCGCTTACATCCCGGGGAGATTCACGGCGGCTACCTGGCATCCGGCCTACGAGAGGCGGTCGTGGATGACGTCTTAATCGTCGGCGACGCCTCCGGTCAGTGCCTGCCGCTGACCGGAGAAGGGATCCGGACAGCGGTGCTCGGCGGATTCAAGTGCGGTGAACTGCTGGCGGACGTGCTCGCGGGACGCCGGTCATTCGAGGAGGCCGCTCGCGGCTATCGCGAGTTTGCGGACGCCGCCCGCCGGAAGTTCCGCGCGCTCACCTGGGGGAACATCGCATTACTGGCGATGCCGCTGCGACTGACCGGCGCCGCCGCGGCGTTTCTCGCCCATCCCGGCCCGCTGCGGGCGTTCATGCGGCATTACCTCGGCATCTTTCAGCCTGCCTAATCCAACGCATACTTCGCTTTCCATCCTCCGGGGATCGGTAGCTTGAGTCCGTACAAGTATCGAATGAGTTGACCGTGGTGGGCCGCTTCGTGCTCGAGGAGATCTGCAACGAAGCGATTCCTGTCATCGTTGTATGACTCCAGGTCTGAAAGGACACCGAGGAGCGCGTCTGCCGAACTGGAGAGGGCGCGCTGAACGGCCGCCCTTTCCCGCGACCGCTCGGACGTCAGCGAGCAGGAGAAGCCCGACCACGCTCCCGCTCGGATGGCGCGACTAAAACTCTCTCTGGCGCCCACGACGCACCAGAGTTGATGCCCGATGGAGTTGGAAGGAATACCCGGGAGCTTCATCGCCAGGGCTGCCTCAGGGAGTTCCGCGACCAGCTCTTGGTAGAGGCCGATAGATCTCAGAAAATTTGTTCTGATGACGTCCGAAAGTGACATCGCTCGCTCCCCCTCTAGACTTTCCCGCCCAGCCGGCCGGCGATCAACAACACCGCGAGGGCGAGGACGGTCAAGATCGTCACCATCACCCGTGCCGCATCCCACGCGCCGGCCTGGACCGCATCGTAGATCGCCAGCGGCATTGTCTGCGTCCGCCCCGGGATGTTCCCTGCAACCATCAACGTGGCGCCGAACTCTCCCAGCGCCCGCGCAAAGGCGAGGGCGACCCCCGCGGCAATCCCCCGGCGCGCCAGCGGCAAGAGGACGAATAAGAACTGCTGTGCCCTTCCCGCGCCATCGATCCGCGCGGCTTCAACCGCAGAAGTGTCCACCTGCTCAAATGCGGCCCTGCCGGTGCGTACGATGTACGGGAAAGCTGCGACGCCGGCCGCAACGACCGCACCCTGCCAGGTGAAGACGAGCGGTACTCCGGTGACTCGCTCGAAAAATGCACCGAGCGCACTTTGCCGGCCCAGCGCAACCAGGAGATAGTACCCCAGTACCGTGGGCGGGAGGATCAACGGCAGCGTGGTGATCGACTCCACCACGTCGCGGCCTCTCCAGCGCCCCTCTGCCAGGGCATACGCGACGATCGTGCCCACGACCGCCGCACCTACCGTGGCCAGGCCCGCCACGCGCATGGAGAGCCAAAGCGGCGACCAGTCCAGACCCACGCTCACGCCGGTGACCTATTCACGGCACGCGGGGAATCGCGAAGCCGTAGCGACGCAGCGTGTTCTGGCCTTCATCCGAGACCACGGCAGCCAGGAGGGCACGCGCGAGCTGTGGATGGGCCGTTCGCGCCACGATCCCTGCGCCCTGACGGATGGGATCGTGCAGGCTCGCGGGGATCAGAATGAACCGCCCGGTGGGGTGCACGGGAGGCGCGACCGCCAGCGACAGAGCGACAATGGCCGCGTCCGCGTTGCCGGTCTGCGCAAACTGTAGGGTCTGGGAGATGTTCTCACCCAACACGAGCTTGCCGCGGACCCGTTCATAGAGGCCGGTGCGCCGGAGTGCGTCGACGGCAGCCATGCCATACGGCGCATGCTGCGGGTTCGCGATCGCGACAAAGCGGATCCGGGGGTCAACGAGCGCATGTAATCCGGTGCGGACGTTCACCGGCGAGTCCCGCCGTACCCACACGACGATACGGCCGATCGCGTACACGACGGTTGATGTCGGATCCAGGTACCCTTTCCCGGCAAGGGCGCTCACGAACGCCTCGTTTGCCGAGAAGAAGACATCGAATGGGGCACCCTGCTCGATCTGTGCCGCCAGCTGACCCGAGGATCCAAAGGTGATGATCACGCGCACGGAGTGGGTTTGTTCGACCGTCCCTGTGATCTCTGTCAGAGCAAATCGAAGGTCAGAGGCGGCAGCCACGTACAGCACCGGAGTGCCCTGTGCTTGGATGTATGCGGGGGCAACGGCGCCAGGCGAGAATAGCAGAATCGCAATGAGGAGCAGGACGTGTCGGGTTCTCATGACGTTTCCTCAGGGCTTGCCGATCATCACGTCGGTCGCCTTGACGATAGCGACCACTTCATCGCCCACCTTGATGCCGAGGCGCTCGACAGACGATCGCGTAATGATCGCGGCGATCTCATTTCCGTCGACCATCACACGCACTTCAGCCATCACCCCGCCAAACGCTACGCCAGCAACTTTGCCTCTGAACTGATTGCGTCCGCTGATCTCCACATCCGCTCTCCTGCCGTCCGCTCGCCGGCCTGGGCCCTTGTGACTCTCCCGTCCCAAGTGTCCCTCAAGTTGACTGCGACGGAAAAGCCATTTCCGCCCCACTCGGACGGCGGGAAGGTTGCCGGCTCGAGCCAATGCTTGCACGCGCTTTACATGAAGCTGCAATAGCTTGGCTGCTTGGGAAGCCGTGAGAAAGTCTTCCATACAGTCCCTTATGATACCCTAGGAGGGACGATAAAGGAACATAAGGGAACATAAGGGAACATAAGGGAACGACTAAGCATTCCCTTATGTTCCCTTAACTCGGTCCGGACCTAGTTAGCCTGCCTTCTGCGGTGAAGAGTTCCACCAAGCAAGGTCAAGGGCAAGGCAATGACCACGAGCGCGATCGGGTACCAGCTCGGGCCTAAACCCATGGGGATCGTCGCGATCGCACCGGCCGCGCCCACTACGAGCCCGACAATCCCCAAGGCCAGGGCGTGACGCATCGGATTGTAAGGAGCGAACCTTGCGGTGACGTAGCCTCCCACGACGGTGTAGACGATCCGGTAGGCCAGTGCCAGAAGATTCAAGCCCGGGTCGTGCATCGGTTGGCCCCAAGGCGGATAGACCTTGAGCACATGCAGCACCTGGTCGGTGCCGAGCGAAAGAACAACGACCGCGAAAAACCCCAGGAGCACCGCGCCTGTGCTTCGCCACAGCCGACGGGGATGCATACCAAGCCGTGCTACGAAGCGGCCCCGAGGCGTTCAGGAATCTCCCCGGCCCAGCGACGCCAACAACTCAGCAAGCCTATCGTAGCCCGCAGCCACGCCCTGCTGCGTTAACGGCATCAAGACCGATACCATGCCGGACTTGAGGGCAACGTCGCGGGCCTCGCGCGACTCGTAGAGCACCGTGCTCGTGAGCGTGGTCCTGCCGCCCTGCTCGACAAGGACCATCGTTCCCAGTGCCTCCCCTGGGTACCGGGACTCGTCGAACGACTCTGTGGCCACGAGCCGCTCGGGCCGAACGATCTCGCGATAGACACCGCGCATCCCCATGTCGGTTCCGTCGGGGCCGCGCCATACGTAGCGATAGACGCCACCCACCTTCAGATCGACCTCGCAGACCGCGAGCGGCCAGCCGGGCGGGCCGAAGAACCAACGCTTGAGCAGCTCGGGTTTGGTCAAGGCGTCGAAAACCAGGTGGCGTGGAGCCTCGAAGACTCGCGTCATTGCGATTTCTCGCTCGCTGGGCGTAGTGACCTTCAACGTTCCCGTACTCTTCATCGGCGGCCTCCTTATCGCTTCGTCCGTCTACGTTTCTTCTCCCGAATCTTCAGTTCGTCGAGTAGGGCATCGAGGCGCTGGAAGTTGCCCTCCCAGTGCTGCCGGTAACGCTCCAGCCATTCGGTGGCCTCTGCGAGCGGCTTGGCCTCGAGCCGGCGCGGCCGTCGCTGCGCGTCCCGACCGCGTGAAATCAGGGCGGCGCGCTCCAGGACCTTAAGGTGCTTGGAGATCGCAGCCTGGCTCATCGCAAACGGTTTCGCCAGCTCCATCACCGACGCCTCACCTGACGCGAGCCGTCCGAGGATCGCCCGGCGCGTGGGATCGGCAAGCGCAGCAAACGTTGCATCAAGGCGAGCAGTGGACTTGTGTCTATAACCTTGTGGTTGCATAACTAATAGGTAATATACAGCGGACAACGAGTGGCTGTCAAGTCCCTGCGCTCGCCACCACGGAGATTGGACCACTGGTGCCGGGGGTGGGAGTCGAACCCACACGGACCTTTCGGCCCACGGGATTTTGAGTCCCGCGCGTCAGCCAGTTCCGCCACCCCGGCAATCTGCAGAGAAAGTATAGAAGGGGTAGGAAGGGCCGTCAACGCGCCGTGCCGGGATGGCGTGCGGCCATTCGCTTGCGCGCGCTTCCGGTGAGGATATAGCAGCAAGGTCGCGCGAATTGCATGCAGGAACTACAATAGAATAGATGTCTTCTCGAAACTCCTCCGACCGTAAGCTGGTCCTCATCGATGCGAATGGCCTGGTCTACCGGGCCTTCTTCGCGCTGCCGTACTTCACAACGACCGGCGGCAGGCCGACAAACGCGGTCTACGGTTTCACCAACATGCTCCTGAAGATCCTCGACGAAGAGCAGCCGCAGTATGCGGCCGCGGCCTTCGACAAGGCTGCCCCAACCTTCCGTCACACGGCGTATCGCGAGTACAAGGCCACCAGGCAGCGGATGCCCGACGACCTGCGGCCGCAGATCAAAGCCTCAAAGGAGATCCTGGAGGCGCTGGCCATCCCCATCTATGAGGTGGAAGGCTACGAGGCCGATGACATCCTCGGGACCATGGCGCGCAAGGCGGCGGCAGAAGGCTTCGACGTCTTGATCGTGACGGGAGACCTGGACGTGCTGCAGCTGGTGGGACCCAACATCCGGGTGATGGTGACGAGCCGGGGCATCAGCGAGACCACGGTGTACGACCTGGGCAAGGTGAAGCAGCGCTTCGGATTCGAGCCTCCCAAGTTGCCCGACTATAAAGGGCTGAAGGGCGACACTACCGACAACATCCCGGGGGTGCCGGGAGTCGGTGAAAAGACAGCGAGCCAGCTCGTCTCACAGTTCGGAAGCGTCGAGGATCTGCTCGACCATTTGGACCGCGTCGCGCCAAAACTCCAGGAGGCGCTGCGGGGCCACGCCGAGCAGATTCTCCAAAGCAAGCACCTGGCCACGATCGTGACCGATGTGCCGCTCGAATGGTCGTGGGAGGATCTGCGCCGCCGTCAGCCGGATCGCAAACGGCTGCAGGAGCTGTTTGAGGAGTTAGAGTTCAGAAGTCTGCTCGATCGAGTTGGAGTTGTCGAGGAGCCGAAGCCGGAAGGGCAGTACCGCGGTGGAAGCCCGGCTGAAGTGGCCTCCGCGGCCCGAGGGGCGAAGGAGTTGGGGTTGTATCTTACCCGGGGCGAGGGGCATCCCCTGACCGCGGGCGTGAAAGGCTTCGCGCTCTCCGCATCTCCTGGAGATGCTCTCTACGCGACGCTCTCCGACGGCGCTTCCGAAGCATTGAAGTCGTTCGCCGAATCGCCCGTGCTCAAGGTAAGCGCAGACGTGAAAGCCGACCTGCTGAGCCTCCGGCACCTGGGTGTGGAGCCGCGAGGGCTCGACTTCGACGTTGCCATCGCCTCGTACCTGATGAACCCGGGGCGGCGGACGCATACCGTGGGTATGGCCGCCTGGGAGTTTCTCGGGTGGCGTCTGCGGATCGAGGATCAGGAAGAGCCGCAGAAGGCCGGTCTCGAGAAGAACGGCCTCGGGCTGGGTCGAGACGAGGTGGCCGAGGCGTGTGAAATCGCCGACGTGCTGCTGCGACTCCGGCCGGTCCTCGAGGAACGGATGAAAGAGAAGGCGGTCTATGATCTCTTCACCCAGATCGAGATGCCGCTCGCCGAGGTGCTGGCCGAAATGGAGGCGGCCGGGGTGGCGGTTGACGTCGGCTATTTGAAGGATCTCTCCGCCGAACTGGATCGCCGGCTGGACGACCTGACCGCGGAGATTTACCGGCTGGCGGGCACCGAGTTCAATATCAGCTCGACAAAGCAGTTGGGGTTTGTCCTGTTCGAGAAGCTCCAGCTGCCGACCATCAAGCGGACGAAGACCGGGTATTCAACCGATGCCGAGGTGCTCGAGCAGCTCGCATCACAGCACGAGATCGTGGCGAAGATCCTCGCCCACCGCGAGCTGACCAAGCTCAAGACCACCTACGTCGATGTCCTCCCCGGCCTGATCCACCCGCAGACCGGCCGCGTGCACACGACATTCAATCAGACCGTTGCGGCGACAGGCCGTGTGATCACAACCGATCCGAATCTGCAAAATATCCCGATCCGCACCGAGGAAGGGCGCAAGATCCGCCGGGCGATTGTGGCGGGACCGGGAGCAAAACTGCTCGCAGCCGACTACTCGCAAATCGACCTGCGTGTCCTGGCTCACGTGACCGACGACCCCGGCCTGCTTGCCGCGTTCGAACGAGGCGATGACGTCCACACCGTGACGGCGGCTGAGGTCTTTGGAGTTTCCCGCGACAACGTCACGCCCGAGTTGCGGCGCCGCGCGAAAGTGATCGTATTCGGAGTGGCCTATGGGATGAGCGACTTCGGGCTGGCCACACAGCTGGGGATCAGCAGAACGGAAGCCAAAGCCTACATCGAGCAGTACTACGTGAAGTACCCGCGGGTGCGGCAGTACATGCTCGACATCGTGGCGCAATGCCGGGAGCAGGGATACGTCACGACCATCATGAACCGCCGGCGCTACATTCCGGAAGTGCACACACGCAACCGGCCGATCCGCGAAGCCGCAGAGCGCACGGCGATCAACACGCCGATCCAGGGTGGGAGCGCGGACATCATCAAGAAGGCGATGGTGGACATTTCCCGGCACGTGCTGCCGCGTTTCCCGCGCTCGCTGATGACGCTGCAGGTCCACGACGAGCTGCTCTTCGAGGCGCCGGAGGAAGAGCTGCGGGCGCTGGCGCCGGAGGTCAAGCGCGTGATGGAAACGGCGTTCACCCTCAAAGTACCGCTGCGCGTCGAGTTGAAGATCGGGCCCACCTGGCGCGACATGACACCTCTGTGAAAGTCATCGGGATCACCGGAGGGATCGCCTCCGGATCCAGTCTTGTCGCCGGGATGTTCCGCGATCTGGGGGCCGTAATCATCGAGGCGGATAAGGTTGCGCGCGAAGCCGTCCAGCCCGGCACCGGGGTGTACAAGAAGATCGTCGAGGCGTTTGGGAAGGATGTCCTGCTCCCGGACGGCAGCCTCGACCGCAGGCGCCTGGGCGCGATTGTCTTCAAGGATCCGGCCGCACGGCGCAGGTTGAACGTCATGACTCACCCTGAGATCCGCAGGCGGATACAGTCGCAGGTTGAGCAGGCAGCCGCCGAGCAGCCCGATGCCGTGGTGATCGTCGATATCCCCCTGCTCCTGGACACCACAGGCCCGGAGGCGTTCGACCTGGACGGGGTCATCGTCGTGGCGGCCACTCCCGAACAGCAGATCGAACGGCTGATGGCGCGGGACAACCTGACGCGGGAGGAGGCTGGGCATCGCCTCGCCGCCCAACGGCCTGTCGCCGAGAAGGCCGCAGAAGCGGATTGGGTGATCGATAATACGGGCACGATCGAGGAAACCCGCCGGCAGGTCGGGATCCTCTGGAGCGAGATCGCGACGGCATAGCCATTCGCAGCCGCACCGAACACCCTTACTTTCGCCCTGAAGGGGATGAGTAGACCTCGTTTTTGACCCGATGGTATACTACCTTTATGCGCTTCCGCAGGAGGGCTCCCAGCAGTGCCGCAGTTTGAAATGGTCACCGACATGCAGCCCCGTGGCGATCAGCCCGACGCGATTGCCCAGCTCACCGAAAGCCTGAAGCAGGGTCATCACTACCACACGCTGCTCGGAGTCACCGGATCGGGCAAGACCTATACCGCTGCCCGGGTGATCGAGCAACTGCAGCGGCCCACGCTGGTGTTGGCGCACAACAAGACCCTCGCCGCCCAGCTCTACAGCGAGTTCCGGGAATTCTTCCCGAAGAACGCGGTCCGCTACTTCGTCTCGTACTACGACTACTACCAGCCCGAGGCATACGTCCCCCAGACCGACCTCTATATCGCCAAGGACGCGTCCATCAACGACGAGATCGACCGGCTCCGCCATGCCGCCACGAAGGCGCTTATGGAACGCCGGGACGTGATCGTGGTTGCCTCGGTCTCGTGCATTTATGGCCTGGGCCGGCCGGAGGATTACAAGGAAGTGATGCTCCTCGTTCGCAAAGGCGAGCGCCGGAGCAGGGAAGACGTCCTGCGCCGGCTGGTGGACATCCAGTACGAGCGCAACGACATCGATTTCACGCGCGGGCGCTTCCGGGTGCGCGGCGACGTGATCGAAGTGCACCCCGCCTATGAGGACCGCGCCGTCCGCATCGAGCTCTTCGGCGACGAAGTGGACCGCATCATGGAGCTGAATCCGCTCACAGGCGAAGTGTTCGAAGAGAAGACCGCGATTGCCATCTGGCCGGCCAAGCACTGGGTGACGACCGATGAGCGCCTCGAGCGGGCGCTGGGGACGATCGAGGCGGAGTTGCGGGAGCGCGTCGAGTGGTTCAAGTCACAAGGTAAATTGTTGGAAGCCCAGCGCCTCGAGTTCCGCAGCAAGTACGACATGGAGCTCCTGCGTGAGGTGGGTTTCTGCCCGGGCATCGAGAACTACTCGCGGCACCTGGACGGCCGCATGCCGGGAGATCGGCCGGGGTGTCTGCTGGACTACTTCCCCAAAGATTACCTGATGTTCATCGACGAGAGCCACGTCACCGTGCCTCAGGTGCACGGGATGCTGGAAGGGGATCGATCGCGCAAGCGAAACCTGATCGAATTTGGGTTCCGGCTGCCGAGCGCGTTCGACAACCGGCCGCTGTCGTGGGAAGAGTTCGACGGCATGATCAACCAGGTCGTCTTCGTCTCCGCCACGCCGGCCGACTACGAGCGGCAGGTCAGCGCGCAGATCGTGGAGCAGATCGTGCGGCCCACGGGGCTCGTGGACCCGCATGTCGAGGTGCGGCCGGCCAAAGGTCAGATTGACGACCTGATGGCCGAGATCAAGGCGCAGGTGGACAAAGGCCAGCGCACGCTGGTGACCACGCTGACGAAGCGCATGGCCGAGGACCTCACCGCCTACCTCCAGGAGATGGGGCTGAAGGTGCACTACCTGCACTCCGAAGTGCAGACACTTGAGCGGGTGCAGATTTTGAAAGACTTGCGACTCGGCACCTATGACGTGCTGGTCGGCATCAACTTGCTGCGAGAAGGGTTGGATTTGCCGGAGGTGTCCTTCGTCGCGATTTTGGATGCGGACCGCGAAGGCTTCCTGCGGTCCGAGACCTCGTTGATCCAGACCATGGGCCGGGCCGCGCGCCACATCGGCGGCCGCGTGATCCTGTATGCGGACGAGGTCACAGATTCCATGACGCGGGCGATCGCCGAGACGAACCGCCGCCGCGAGATCCAGGTGAAGTACAACGAGGAGCATGGGATCACGCCTGAGTCAATCGTGAAGCCAATCCGCGACCTGATCGACCTGGCAGAGGTGGCTGAGGAGATCGAGACATACAAACCCTCGGAAGAAATGCTGACGGCGCAGGAACTGATCAAACTGGCCGAGACGCAGCGGGCGAAAGTGCCGTGGGACATTGCCCGGCTGCTGATGCTCTCGCCGCAGGAACTGGAGCAGACGATCGAGTCGTTGGAGCGGGAGATGCGGCGGGCCGCCGGCAACCTGGAGTTTGAGAAGGCCGCTGTGCTCCGCGATCAGGTCAACGAGTTGAAGAAAGGGATGGGCGAGCCGTTCTTCGCAGGCGCCGGCCGGAACCGGAGTCCGGGTGGACCCGGCCGAGGCCGTACGGGTGGCATGCGTCGCGGGCGGGGGCGTTATGGGCATCGCTGACGCCGGTATGGAGAGGCGCCCGTTCCAGGCGATTGCGGGGTTCTATTCCCGTTACCGGCCGCCCTGGCCGGAGGCGGTCTTCACCCGGATCACGGAGCGCTTCAGTCTCGACGGGAAGGGACGTCTGCTGGACCTAGGCTGCGGGCCCGGGAACATGATTCTCTCCTTGGCCCGTCACGTGGAGGAAGCGGTGGGCGTCGATGCGGAGCCCGATATGCTGGCCGAGGCTCGGGCAGCGGGTTTCCGGCTCGGGCAGCGAAACGTAACGTGGATGCAGGCGCGGGCAGAGGATCTGGCAGACGCCGATTTCCGAGCCAGGGTGGGTCAATTCCGGCTGGTGACGATGGGGATGTCGTTCCATTGGATGGATCGGGAGCGCGTGCTGGCGGGGGTGTATGCGGTGCTTCTTCCCGGGGGAGGCCTCGCCATCATTGGACAGGACGTCGCGAACACGTCCTTGCGCCGAATCGTGGATGAAACCCTGATGAAGTTCCTCGGGGAGCCACCGCATCCACACGCGGATCGACCTGCTCAGCCCGAACGACATGAAGACGTCGTAGCGCGGACGCCATTTACAGGATTCGAGACGGTCACCATCCCCTACAGGCGGGTATGGAATGTCGACCAGATCATCGGCTGGGTCTACTCATTCTCGGACAGTGCATACTTCCGACTCGGCGATCGCCGCCCGCAGTTCGAGAGGCTGCTGCGGGACCGCCTGTTCGCCCTTGATTCGACCGGCGTCTTCTCCGAAAATGTGAGCGCTGAAATCATTCTGGCCTGGAAAACCTAAGGCGCCAATGCCGCAGGACAAGATTGTCGTTCGCGGGGCCCGCGAGCACAACCTAAAGAACATTACCGTTGAGATCCCGCGCGACAGGTTTGTCGTGCTGACCGGCATCTCCGGCTCGGGGAAGTCTTCGCTTGCCTTCGATACCATTTACGCCGAGGGGCAGCGCAAGTACGTCGAGTCGCTGTCCGCCTACGCGCGTCAGTTCCTCGGCTTGATGGAGAAGCCGGACGTCGATCACATCGACGGGCTGTCGCCGGCCGTCTCCATCGACCAGAAGGGCGCGCCGCGCAACCCCCGCTCGACCGTCGGCACCGTCACCGAGGTCTACGATTACCTTCGTCTCCTTTACGCGCGCGCGGGGCAGCCTCACTGTCCGGTGTGCGGCCGGCCTATCGCCCGGCAGACCCGCGAGCAGATCGTGGACCGCATCCTGGCGCTGCCGGAGGGATCGCGTATTCAGGTGTTGGGCCCGGTAGTCCGGGGGCGGAAGGGTGAATACCGGCAGCTGTTCGGAGACCTCCGGCGCCAGGGCTTCGTCCGGGTCCGGGTGGACGGCATCGTCTATGAGGTGTCCGAAGAGATCCCGCTCGACAAGAACAAGAAGCACTGGATCGAGGTCGTCGTCGACCGCATCGTGACAAAGCCGGATGTGAAGACCCGCTTGGCCGACTCGATCGAGACGGCGCTGAAGCTTGGGCAGGGCATGATCTACATCGATGTCCTCGAGAACGGGAACGGCAGCGGGGCAGGGCGGAGCCGCGGGGCAGCTCCGAAGCGCGCTCACGAGGATCCCACCGAGGGCTTGATGGTCTTCAGCCAGCTCTTCGCCTGCCCGGAGCACGGATCGGTGCTGCCGGAGATCGAGCCGCGCGTCTTCTCATTCAACAGCCCGTACGGCGCCTGTCCCACCTGCAGCGGCCTGGGGTTCAAGCAGGAGTTCGACCCCGATCTGGTGCTGGATTGGGACAAATCGCTGAGCGACGGCGCCGTCGTCCCGTGGGCGAGCTCCACAAGCGAGTATTACTACGAGCTCCTCCAGTCGCTGGCGGCGCACTACAAGATCGAGATGAAAATGCCGCTGCGGACGCTGCCGAAGGCGTTCATCGACGTGCTGTTGCACGGGTCCACGCAGTCGTTCCGCGTCCGCTACCACAACAAGTGGGGCGCGCCGCGCGTCTACGACACGAAGTTCGAGGGCGTGCTCCGCCAGCTGGAGCGCCGGTACAAGGAGACCGAATCGGAGTACATGCGCGAGGAGTACGAGCAGTACATGACGACGCTGCCGTGCCCCACGTGCAACGGGACCCGCCTCAAGAAGGAATCGCTGAGCGTGCGGGTGGGCGGCAAGAATGTCGCCGAGCTCACGGCCCTCACCGTGCGGCAGTCCCTGGACTTCTTCAACGTGCTCACGCTCACGGAGCGCGAGCGGCTCATCGCCCAGCAGATCCTGAAGGAGATCAAGTCGCGTCTGGGCTTCCTGGTGGACGTCGGCCTCGATTACCTGACCCTCGACCGTACTGCCAATACCCTGTCGGGCGGCGAGGCGCAGCGCATCCGCCTGGCGACGCAGATCGGCTCGGGGTTGATGGGCGTCCTGTACGTGTTGGACGAGCCCAGCCTCGGCCTGCACCAGCGGGACAACCGCCGGCTGATCGACACGCTGATGCACCTCCGCAACCTGGGCAATACCATCCTGGTCGTCGAGCACGACGAGGAGACGATCCGCTCCGCGGACTGGGTCGTCGACATCGGGCCTGGAGCCGGCGCCCTCGGCGGGCACATCGTGGTTACCGGCACGCCCGATGACATCGCGCGCCACCCGCAGTCCATCACCGGCCAGTTCCTCTCGGGGCGGCGGTTCATCGCCATCCCGCCGCGGCGGCGGCCCCACAATGGCAACTACCTGGTCGTGCGGGGCGCGCGCGAGCACAACCTCAAGAATGTTGATGTGCGGTTCCCCCTCGGGGTGTTTGCCGCCGTCACCGGCGTCTCAGGGTCCGGCAAGTCGACCCTGGTGGATGAGATCCTCTACCGGGCGCTCACGTCGCGGCTGTATGGGACGCGGGTGCGGCCCGGGGCGCACACCCGGATCGAAGGCGTGGACAACATCGACAAGGTCATCAACATCGACCAGTCGCCGATCGGCCGCACACCCCGCTCCAACCCCGCGACCTACACGAAGACGTTCGACCTGATGCGGGATCTCTTCGCGCAGACCCCCGATGCGAAGATGCGAGGCTTCGGACCGGGCCGGTTCTCGTTCAACGTGCGGGGCGGCCGCTGCGAGGCGTGTGAGGGCGACGGGATCGTCCGCATCGAGATGCACTTCCTGCCCGACGTGTACGTGCCGTGCGAGGTGTGCAAGGGCAAGCGATACAACCGCGAGACGCTGGAGGTCCTGTTCAAGGGCAAGAACATTTCTGACGTCCTGGAAATGACGGTGGCGGAGGCGCTCACGTTCTTCGAGAACGTCCCACGCATTCGCAGGAAGCTGCAGACGCTCTACGACGTCGGCCTCGGGTACATCCACCTCGGGCAGCCCGCGACCACGGTGTCCGGCGGCGAGGCCCAGCGCGTCAAGCTGGCCACAGAACTCTCCCGCCGGGATACCGGCCGGACACTGTACATTCTCGATGAACCGACCGTCGGTCTCCACTTCGCCGATGTCGAGCGGCTGCTGCAGGTGCTGCACCGGCTGGTTGACGCGGGCAACACCGTCGTCGTCATCGAGCACAACCTCGACGTCATCAAGACCGCGGACTGGATCATCGATCTCGGACCCGAGGGCGGGGAGCTTGGCGGCCAGGTCATCGCCGAGGGGCCGCCGGAAGCGATCGCAGCCATGGCACAGTCGTATACGGGACAGTACCTCAAGCGGGCGCTCCGGAACGCCCCCGAACTGGCGCTGGCAGGTGAGCCACGGAGGCGAAACGGCCGGAACAACGGAAAGAGACGGTAGCCGGCATCCCAGGAGGGTCTCCCATGAAGATCGATCGCTTCGAGATGGAGCGGTTCCAGTCGACGTGGGAGAATACGGTCCAGTACAACCTCTCTGAAAGCGGCATCCACCCGCTGACGCTCGCCGGTCTCGTCGACCACAGCTGGTTCCAGGAAGTCCTCTCGCACGAACCCCTCGGCTACGGCTACACCAACGGCAGCGAGGCCCTGCGCAAGGAAATCGCGGGCCTGTACCACGGGGCAGGGTACGAGAACGTGCTGGTGACGTGTGGCGCGGCCGAGGCCAACTTTCTCACCACCTGGGCGCTGCTCGAGCCCGGCGATGAAGCTGTGGTGATGCTCCCCAACTACATGCAGGTGCCCCTCCTGGTCCGCGGCTGGACCGGCGAAGCCACGGAGTGGTGGCTCCGCCGCGACAACGGCCGATGGGCTCCGCGCGCGGAGGAGCTGGACCGGCTCGTCACGCCCAGGACCAAGGCGATCTTCGTGTGCCATCCCAACAATCCGACCGGGGCCGTGCTCTCGGTGGAGACCATGAATGCGGTATGCGATGCGGCGGAACGCGTGAACGCCTGGATCGTCGCAGACGAAGTCTACCGCGGCGCCGAGCGCGACAACCATCCCACACCATCGTTCTGGGACCGGTACCCAAGGGTCGTGGTCACCGGCGGCCTGTCCAAGGCGTACGGCCTGCCCGGCCTGCGCATCGGATGGATCATCGCCCCCCACGACCTGGTAGAGACACTGTGGGCCTACCATGACTACACCACGATCGCGCCGGCATTCCTCAGCGACCGGCTGGCGCTCGCGGCGCTGACGCCGCGTACCCGTCAGCGCCTCCAGCTCCGGACCCAGCAGATCATGACCGAGAATCTGAAGCTGCTCACCGCGTGGGCGGGAGACCTGGAGGAGGAGCTCTCCTGGGTGCCGCCTCAGGCGGGGGCGATCGCGTTCTTCCGGTATCGCGCGTCGGTGAACTCCTCCCAACTGGCGGAGCGCCTGCGCAAGGAGCAGAGCGTGCTCGTCGTCCCCGGCGATCACTTCAAGATGGATGGGCACTTCCGGCTCGGCTTCGGCGTGGAGCAGCACACGCTGGAAGAGGGCCTCTCCCGCATCGGCCACTTGCTCCGTTCGCTATGATAGTCTCGGAGCTGTGGCCCTGGCCAACCTGGAAGAAAAGCTAAAACTCGTCCCTGCCCGCCCCGGCGTGTACCTGATGATGGACGCCGCGGGCCGCGTGGTTTACGTCGGCAAAGCCGCCTCACTGCGCAACCGGGTCCGGCAGTACTTCCAGGACAGCGGACATCTGGATAACGTGCGGATCCGTCACCTGATGGGCCGCATTACCGACTTCGAGGTCATCGCCTGCGAGAACGAGGTCGAAGCCCTCCTCCTCGAGACGAACCTGATCAAGCGTCACCGGCCTGCCTACAACGTGCGCATGGCGGACGACAAGGCGTTCCCCTACGTGAAGATCACCAACGAGCCTTATCCGAAGATTCTCATGACCCGGCGGGTGGTCCGCGACGGCGCACGTTACTTCGGGCCGTACCCCTACCACGAGCCCAAGCTCGTGCGCCGCACCATCCGCACCATCCGCAAGCTCTTCAAGCTGCGATCGTGCAACATCGAGATCACGCGCGACCTCCCGCGCCCGTGCCTGGACTACTACATCGGCCAGTGCACCGCGCCGTGCGTCTCGTGGGGCGCCACCGCGGAGGCGTACGCCGAGCAGGTCCGCCAGGCCGGGTTGTTCCTGGGGGGCAAACAGGAGTCGCTGCTGGACGAGCTGCGGCGGGAAATGGAGCAGGCCGCTGCGGCGATGGAGTTCGAGCGCGCCGCCCAGCTGCGCGACCAGATCCAGGCGATGGACGCGATCTACGAGAAGCAGCGCATTGCGAGCGTCGGGCTGGAGGACCGGGACGTCGCCGCGGTGGCGCAGGCGGGCAATCTGGCCTGTGTGCAGATGTTCTTCATCCGCCAGGGAAAGATGCAGGGCCAGGAGCACTTCATTCTTGAGGGGGCGTCCGGCGTCGGCACCGGGGAGATCCTGCGCGAATTCCTCAAGCAGTATTATGAGGGCACGCCCGGCGTGCCGCCCGAGGTGGTGATCCAGGAGCAGATCGAAGACGCCGACCTCATCGCCGCCTGGCTGGGGGAGCGACGGGGAGGGAAGGTGGAGATCCTTGTTCCGCAGCGGGGGGACCGCAAGCGCCTCGTCGAGATGGCAGCCGAGAACGCGGCCCTGTACCTGCAGCACGAGCGCGCGCGGCGGGCCGGACTGGAAGGGGCGGCCATCAAGGAGCTCCAGGAGATCCTGGGTCTCGAGAATCCCCCGTTCAGGATCGAGGCCTACGACATCAGCAACTTCCAGCAGGGCGAGTCCGTCGGCTCGATGGTGGTGTTCGAAGGGGGCCGGCCGCTCAAGCGCGACTACCGGCGCTTCAAGATGAAGTGGACGGAGGGTCCGAATGACTACGCCATGCTGCAGGAGATGCTGCAGAGGCGGTTCGCCTCCGGCCGCGAGGAGCAAGAGCGTCTGGACCGTGACGAGCCGGTCCGGATCAAGTGGTCGGTGCTGCCCGACCTGATCCTCATCGACGGCGGCCGCGGACAGCTCAATGCGGCGCTGGAGGTCCTTTTCGAGTACAACCACATGATCCCGGCGGTTGGACTGGCCAAGCAGGAAGAGCTGGTCGTCACCGTCGCCAACCCCGAGCCTATCGCGTTGCCGCGCGACTCGCACTCGCTGCAGTTGCTGCAGCGGATCCGCGACGAGGCGCACCGCTTCGCCAACGCGTACCATCGCAAACTTCGCGAACGGCGCATCGTCTTCTCGGTGCTCGATGAGGTCAGGGGGATCGGGGAGAAGCGCAAGCGCGATCTGATCCGGCGGTTCGGCTCGGTCCGGGCCATTCGCCAGGCGCCGGTCGAGCACATCGCCGATGTCGTGGGTCCGAAGATGGCGCAGATCGTGGTTGATTATCTTCGCGAACACCCGGACGTCCGGTACAAAGACGAAGTCGTGCGGTGAGCAAGACGTCGCGGTAGAGACTCCTCGCTCCACGTGAGAGCACGAGCCTGGTTGGCCGTTGCTGTCGCTGCGGCGCTTGCCTCCGGCTGCCCTTCCCCTGCGTCAATCAGTTGGCTGCCCGACGACCTCGTGGTCGTCGTTCCGCCCAACGGTTTCCGGAGCACCGGCGTCGAAGTGCTGCGCTCGCAGAATGCGGCAGAGGTCAGCCTGCATCTGTCTCCTTCGGTCCGCCCCTATGTTCGCATAACGCCGGACGCACTCCCCGCTTCCGGCCCGTCTGCCACCCGGATCCGGCTGGACGTGAGCCTGCCGGAGGCCGTCCGTCCGGGGGTGATCCTCACCGGTGTCGTAGACGCGAGGGTGGGGAGAAGAATCCTTGGCCGCCTCACCGTGACGATTCAGACCCCACGCTCAACGCCCGAGGGCACCCTCGAAAGTCTACGCGCCGCGATAGAGGCCCGCGACCCGGCCGGCTATGCGAACCAGTTCGTCCGGGAGCGACGGCAACGGGAGCGCGACGTCTTTGGTACGCTTGCCGATCGAGCCCTCGACACGTTATCCGACGGGTTGCGGACAGCAGAGTTGGTGTCGATGAGCAACGACGGGACTTCGGCGCGATACCGGATCGTCGTCCACCTGGGACCAGACCGGACCGAAACGCTGCTGACGTTGCGGCGAGGCTCCGACGGGATCTGGAGACTCCTGGGGTTCTGACGTCACGCCCCGCGGCACGCCTACTTGACAGCGCGGGCTCCTCCAGCTAGTATAGCCATTAAAATAGCTATTCTCGGAGGCCATCATGCGCGTCGTCAATACGGTCGAGCTCAAGAACAGGACGAACGAGGTGCTGCGGGATGTCGTCGCCGGCGAGCCGGCGATCGTGACGCTGCACGGCAAGCCCGCGGCGGCGATCACCAAGCTGACTGAGGGCGATCTGGCAGACTTTGTTCTCAAGCATGCCGGCGATGGACGGCCGGGGCGGCAGGCGTCTCGCGGCCCCTGGCGTTTCACCTCTTTGTCCACCCCCCTCGGAGACGTGTACATTGCCTACAGCGCCCTGGGCGTGACGTTTGTGGATCTTGCCGCAGACGATGCCGCATTTGCGCGCGCCTTCCGCCGCCGTTTTGCGGTAGAGGCGACCCGCGAGCCGCACCCGGCGCCGAAGCTGCTGGCGCTCTTGCGCGCTTTCTTCGTGGATTTCAAATCGTTCCGCGGTCCCGTGGAT
>Ga0209853_1000042_pt1 | contig 32408 bp, 36 predicted proteins | sample GWRWS1_30_40_FD_187224 | JGI IMG/M metagenome (GOLD analysis project Ga0209853, IMG submission 187224) | Riverbed sediment microbial communities from areas with vegetation nearby in Columbia River, Washington, USA - GW-RW S1_30_40 (SPAdes)... | ecosystem: Environmental > Aquatic > Freshwater >...
CGGACGTCACGCTAACCGGACCGCTGAGCCACGGTGCCGAGGAGCAGCTGGAAGGCGCTGGCCCCCGGCTGATGCCGGGAGCCGGCGCGGATCGAACGGCCACGCCGCCTAGGCAGGCGACGAGCAGGTCCCGAAGTCGAAGTCCTTCACCACGAGCTTGTCCGGAGGCACGAACGTGGTGTGGCTGGTCACCTGAACGTCGCCCACGGTCCCCGCGCCCTCGTCGATGATCTGGAAGTGGTCGGTCACCGTGAACTGAGCCGTGCCCTTCTTCTCGTTGAGAGTGCCGCCGACCCAGAACGCCCCGACGATCCGGAAGGTCTCGCCCTCGGCTGCCGGATCGTTGCTCACGGCAAGGACGTTCTGCGGGGCGATCGTCAGCGTGAAGTTCTCGTTGCCGGAAGTGGACGACCCCTCATGGACGATGAAGTGCACCACCCCGGAGACCAGGGTATACGTGGCGTCCTCGCAGACGAACTGGTCGCCCGCGACCGGGAACGTCTCGGTCACCGCGGGCTCGTCCGCCATGGCCATGGACGGGACCGCCGCCACGAAGGCCGCGGCCAACATCGCCAACGCGCTGCGCTTCATGTGCCTTCCCCCTGTCAGACAACTCCTCCGCCCGGACCCTTGAGCGGGACCCGGGGCTAGCACTTTCGAGCCGTGCCGCTCCAGTCGGACGTGTCGCTGCCCGACCCGTCGGGTTCCCTCGGCTGGTAGGCTCCTCCATCGTGGAGCGCCGAGTCCGAGCGGAAGCCGCCGGCCGGCAAGCGCCGGGAGACGGCCGGATCCCGGCCTATCTGAACGCGAACATCGCGCCCGCTCCGGTCTGAGCCCCACGACGCTCGCCTTCCAGAAGGAGCAGCAAGGAACGAATGGCAGAAGGCGCTGGTGTTCGAGACTCCTCCAGCCGAGAGTGGCAATCCTCTACGCGCTAGCACCCTGGGGCCCTTGACCCCCACGCAAGCCTTTGGTCGATGAAGCGCAAAACGGCGCTCTCAAACACGCGTTCTCGTCGGCGTCGAGGAACGGGTCGCACCGGCTGCGCATTCCAATGCAACGCCTACGCGCCCGTCTCGTCCCGTCTCCGTCCCATCATGTCCGGCAAGCGTCACGAAATGACGGGGTCACTGAGAGCCAAACCCGCAGGTAATAAGGCCCTCCGGCTCGCTGACCTGCACCCTCCGACCGGACTCTTGATCCGCAGGTTCCGGGTTCGAGTCCCGGGGGGCCCACTCGGTACTCCCCGTAGACGGCCTCTCCCTGAGCCGGCGCCGTCCTCAGACCCGGCGGCGATAGCGGGCGATCGCGAGCGGGGCGAACACCGCCGTGATAACCGCCATCCAGATCACCGCGTCGACCGCGGGCTCGGCGACCGCACCGCCCAGCATCAGCCCCCGCGCGCCGTCGATCACCGACGTCACCGGGTTCGCCTTCACGAAGGCCTGAAGCCATCCGGGCATGGTTTCGACCCTCACGAACGCGGTGCTCGCGAACGTAAGCGGCAGGATGATCATGAAGCCCCAGGTGTTCACCGACTCGGTGGTGCGAGCGGTGATGCCGATGAAGGCCATGGGCCAGCACATCACGAGGCCGAACGCCGTGACGAGCGCGAGAGCGCCGAGGGCCCCGGCCGCGCCGCCCTCGAACCGGAACCCCAGCAGCGTGGCGAACCCCGTGATGATCAGGATGCTCCAGACGATGCGCGCTCCGTCGGCCAGGATGCGCCCGCTGATCACGGCCGAGCGCGCGATCGGGAGCGATCGGAACCGGTCGATCACGCCCCGCTGGAAGTCCACGTTCAGCGCGATGGCGGTCGTGAACGGCAGGAACGCAACGGACTGCACCAGGATCCCCGGAAGGGCGAATTGCAAATACTCGCGGCTGGAGTTCGCGATGGCCCCGCCGAACACGTAGACGAACAGCACCAGGAACATGAGCGGCTGGATGGACATCTCCACCAGCTGCTCGGGCGTGGCCTTGATGTGCAGCAGGTTTCTCCGGGCGATCGTCAACGTGTTCGAGAAGACGTTGGTGCGTCCGGACGGAGCCAAGGTTGTGGCGCTCACGTCGTGCTCCTTTCGCGGTTCTCATCCCGGGGGTCCGGCTCTTCCTCGGCGACGTGCCCGGTGATCGCCAGGAACACCTCGTCCAGGCTCGGACGGCGAAGCGACAAGTCCTCGACGGCGATGCCCGCCTCGTCGAGGCGCCTGACCACCTGGCCGAGCGCCGATCGATCGGCGGTTGTCACGCTCACCAGCTGACCGTAGCTGTGCGTGCCGTCCCCGCCGTCGGCGAACGAGGCCAGGATCTTCTCGGTCGCCGGAAGGTCGGCGGGATCCGCCGGCCGCGCCTGAAGGACCTGCCCACCGACCCGGGTCTTAAGTTGCTGCGGCGTCCCCGCCGCGATCACCCGGCCGTGGTCGATCACGACGATCTCGTCGGCGAGGCGATCGGCCTCCTCCAGGTACTGGGTGGTGAGCAGCACGGTAGCGCCCTCGGCCACCAGACCGCGGATCATGCCCCACAGCTCGAGCCGGCTTCGGGGATCGAGTCCGGTCGTCGGCTCGTCCAGGTACAGGAATCGGGGCCGGCCGACGAGGCTCGCGGCGAGGTCTAGCCGGCGCCGCATCCCGCCGGAGTAGGACTTGACGTACTTGCCGGACGCTTCGGCGAGGTCGAAGGCCTCGAGGAGCTCCCGCGCTCGGCCACGGGCGTCGCGCGAGGATAGACCGAGCAGCCGTCCGATCATGAACAAGTTCTCCTGACCCGACAGGAGCTCGTCGACCGCCGCGTACTGGCCCGTCAGTCCGATCAGGCGACGCACCTCGCGTGGCTGGCGTACGACGTCGTAGCCCCCGACCACGGCCGTCCCGGCGTCGGGTTGCAGCAGGGTCGACAGCACCCTGATCCCCGTGGTCTTGCCCGCGCCGTTCGGCCCGAGCAGCCCGAACACGGTGCCCTCCCGGGCGACCATGTCGATGCCGTCGAGGGCCCTGACCTTGCCGAACGTCTTGACGAGGCCCTCGGCCTCGATCGCCGAAAATGCCATCGGTTTCCCCCTTGCCCTGGCTTCGGTCTTACTCCCGATCTGATGTCTCTGAGGGCGAACCCTCAGGGTTCCCCCATTATGCCTGGTTAAAGTGGCCATCCTATGGCCGGTTTCTATGAAATGCTGGGATCGTGCGGGCCGATCGTCTCGTCGCGGTACTGCTGATCCTGCAGGCGCGGGGTCGGATCACGGCGTCCGAGCTCGCCGACGAGCTCGAGATCTCGGAGCGCACGGCCCGCCGCGACCTGGAAGCCCTGGCCGTGGCCGGCATCCCGGTCTACTCGCAGCCGGGAAGAGGTGGCGGCTGGTCGCTGGTCGGCGGCGCGCGCACCGACCTGAGCGGCTTGACCGCGGCCGAGGCTCGCACCCTGTTCCTCGTAGCCGGGCCATCGGCCTCGGCCACCCCCCAGGTCAAGGCCGCCCTCCGCAAGCTGGTGCGCGCCTTGCCCGAGCCGTTCCGAGCGGAGGCCGAGGCGGCGGCGGCGGCCGTCGTTCTGGACCCCACAAGCTGGGATCGAACGAGCGCTCCGCCTCCCGCCCACCTCGATGTGCTTCAGCATGCCGTCGTCGACGGGGTCCAGGTCCGCTTGGGCTATGCCGGCCGAGACCGGCCGGAGAGCGAGCGCACCGTTCACCCGCTCGGCCTCGTGGCGAAAGGGTCGGTGTGGTACCTGGTCGCCGGGACCGACGCCGGGTTGCGCACGTTCCGCGTGAGCCGGGTCCGGTCGGTCGCCATCACCGGCGAGCCGGTGGAGCGGCCGGACGGCTTCGACCTTGAGGAGACGTGGAAGTCCATCATGGCCTCGATCGACGAGCGTCGGGCCGGGTTCAGGGCCGTCGCCGTGGTCGACCCCGACAAGGTCTCGTGGGTACGGTCAGCGTTCGGGACCCGGCTCTTGGTCGGCGACGTCACGGCCGATGGCCGGGTCGAGATCGAGCTCCGCAGCTGGTCGGCCGAGTCCATCACATCCGAGCTCGCCGGGTTCGGCGAACACATCGAGGTCCTCCGTCCCGCCGAGGTGCGCGACCATCTCGCCTACCTCGGCGCCGAGCTCACTCGGCGGTACGGGCCAGGCAGCCTGAGCGAAGCGAACTAGCGGGGCCGCTGCGCCTCGGCCTCCCGAGAGGGGCGGAAGCGTTCCTCGGCCTCCACGTGGTCGCCCCGCCACTCGGAGACGCGGGCGAGCGCGCGCCACGTCCAGCCCGCCAGCTGCCGCTCGCCGAGCTCCTTCGAGATGCGGATCGCCTTGAAGAGGGCTTCCTCGGCCTCATCCAGGCGACCGAGCTCTCGCTTCGCGATCCCGCGCTCCGCCGTCGCGTCCGCAAACTCCCATCTGGCCCCAGGTCCGCGAAGATGGCAATCGCGCCGTCCAGGCAAGAGAGTGCTTGCTCGAATCTGCCCAGGTCTTCCAGGACCCGAGCTCGCTGCACGATCGTCACGGCGATGCTGAACGGGTCGCCGATGTCCTCGGCGAGTTCGCTCGCCTCATCGCTCAGGCGAAGCGCCACCTCCGCGTCGATCGTGCTCGCGGGGCTGGACAGATCTCCCCCGGTCCGGTTGATCGACAGGGAGTTGAGCGCGCGGACACGCGCCCAGCCGTCCTCGGGATCGGCGACCGCGAGCGCGCGGCGCCAGCTTCAGCCTCGTCGTGCCGATCCCGGGTCCACGGCAGCACGAACCCATCCAACTGCCCCCTCAGGCCGCGCAGCACGACAGCATTCGGACGTCCGTCGTGAAGCTCTGCGCGGCGAGCTTCAACCCCTCGGCCATGGTCAGGTAGGGAGCCCAGGTGTCGGCGAGGTCCGAGACGGTGAGTCCGAACTTGACCGCGTAGACGCCGGCCAGGATCACGTCGCCGGCGTTGTCCGCGAGCGCGTGGACCCCCAGCACCTTCCCGGTGGCCCGGTCCGCCACGACCTTGATCAGGCCCCGCGTCTCGAGGTTCACCCTTGCTCTCGGGACGTGCTTCAGCTCCAGGACCCGGCACTCGCACGCGTATCCGGCTTCGATGGCCTGGGCGTCTGTGAGCCCGACGGCCCCGATGTTGGGCGTCGTGAATGTGACGCGGGGAAGCGCCGTGTAGTCCATGGCTCTGCCCGCGTTGGCGATCGCGTTCTCCGCCACGATCGTCCCCTGGGCCGCCGCCACGTAGACGAACTGCGGGGCTTCCGTGACGTCGCCCGCAGCGAAGACCCGCGGGTTGGTCGTTCGCAGCTCATCGTCGAGCACGAGCATCCCCCGGCCGTCGACCTCGACGCCGGCCGCGTCGACCGCCAGGCCGTCGAGCTGCGGGCGCCGGCCGGTCGCGACGAGGATCTCGGACCCCTCGATCCGACGCTGCTCACCGCCCACGCGCGCGATGACCGACTTGCGCTCGCCGATCCGGACGACCGTCGCGGAGGTCACGACCTCCACGCCGCTCTCTGCGAGGATCCCGGTGAGCACGTCGGAGATCTCCGGCTCTTCCTGCGGCGCGATGCGATCGAGTGCCTCGACGATCGTGACGCGCACGCCCAGGTTCGCGAAGAGCTGGCCCATCTCCAGGCCGACGTAGTTGCCCCCTACCACGACCAGGGATTCCGGAAGGTCCGTCAGCTCCATCGCGGTCGTGGAGGTCAGGTACCCGGCGGCCTCCAGACCTTCGATGGGCGGCGCCCAGGGCCCTGCTCCCGTGGCGATCACGAGGGCGCCGGCCCTCAGCCTCCGCCCGTCGAGCTCGATGGAGTCGGGCCCGGCGAAGCGCCCCTCCCCGTTGAGGATGTCGAACCCATATTCACGGGCCACGTTCACGTACTTCTCGGCTCGCATCTCCGACACGAGCTTCGCCTTCCCGTCGATGAGAGAGGCGAAGTCGACGCCGCCCCACGACGTTTCGATGCCGAGGAAAGGGTGATGCCCCGCCCGGTTGTAGTCATGCGCCGCCGAGAGCAGGTGCTTCGATGGGATGCACCCGACATTCACGCAGGTGCCCCCAATGGTCGCACGCTCGACGATCGCGGCTCGGGCGCCGAGCACCGTAGCCCTGATGGCGGTGGCGAAGGCCGCGCTCCCGCCCCCGATCACGAGTAGGTCGTAGTCCTGCGTCATCTTGTCTCCTTCCGCTCAGACCCAATCCGGGCCGATCCGTCGACAGGCGGCCAAGTGCTCACAGTTGGGCAACGCGAGCCGCCTGGCCATATCCAGGAGCCCCGCGATCTCCGCGTCCGCGACGCGGTACACGACCTGGCGGCCCCGGTGCTCGGACTCGACGAACCGGCACCACCGCAGACAGGCCAGGTGGTTGGACACGCGCCCCTGTGGCGCCCCCGTGAGAACTACAAGCTCGGAGACCGTGTGCTCCCTCACGAGGAGCGCCTCCAGGATCTGCAGGCGCGTGGGGTCGCCGAGGACCCGGAAGTACCGAGCCAGCGCCTCCGGACCGCACTCAGCGGCTGGCTGGAGGACATCGGGCTCCCGGATCGCGCCGCTTCGCTTCGACATCAGCCGTCCCCTCCCAACGCGCGCGAGAAGTTCCGCGCGTTCGTCAGCCGACCGAGCTCGAACGCCTGGTCGACGGGCAACAGGAACGTCCCCGCTTGCTCCGCCACCCAGCGGTCGCCCGCCTCACGGTCGGCGAAGAAGTGAACGAAGCGGCAGAAGCTCTGCACGACATCAGCGTCGAAGCTCCCCTCGGGCACGAGGAACGAAACCACCGCGTCGGGATGAGAGGTCTCGGTGACCCCGTCTGGTCCCACGACGAGCTCGAGCCGTTGACCCGTCGTCGGGCACTTGGACGTGACGCGTGCGCTCGTCCCGAGGATCCCCGGGAGGAACAGCGTGTCCCACGCACACCACGCGTAGAGGGTTCGGTCGTCCACCTCGAAACGGTGCGTCGGGGTGAGCTCCGCGATCGCGAGGCCCCAGAAGCCGATCACGCGGCCATCGTCGTCCCTGAAGACCCCGGGCCAGCGATCGAGCAGGTCCTGCACGAGCTTCACGGGGACGTCTGCGGCCTGCGCGACCTCCGAGGCCGGCACCGGATGTCCCTCGGCCAGCAGACGGTAGACGGACAGGGCAACCCGCTCCTGGGCCGAGTCGAAGTCTGGAGCCGCGCCCGAGATCGCCTCGGCGAGCTCCTCCAGGCTGGGTCGTTTGGTGTCCATTCGCTAACTCCTCCCGTACTGGGGCTGACAGAGGGTGTGAAACATCAGGTTTTCCTGTTTGTATTCCCGGAGGCCCCTCTGTGCAACCCAGGTCGCCGAACCCCTTTCCTGGTTCGGCTTGGTGGGTCAGTTCCCCATGCGATGCTCCGTGCAATGGAAGCCATTCGCACGCTCGGGATCTACGTTGCGGTCGCGACGCTGGAGCTGCTCGGCACCTACGCGGTCTGGCGCTGGCTCCGGCTGGGAGGCTCCGCAACGCTCGCCATCATCGGCATGGCCTCCCTCTTCGGGTACGCGGTGATCCAGACGTTCCAGCTGGAGATCGCGTATGGGCGCGTCTACGCCGCGTACGCGGGCATCTTCCTGATAGGCGCCATGCTGTGGGGCTGGCTGGTCGATGGTCGGGCGCCAGACGGATTCGACGTGCTTGGAGCAGTCATCGTTCTCCTGGGCGTGGTCACGATTCTTTGGGGGCGGCGCCTCGCGTAGGGGGCGCGCCGAAGCGGAAGGCTCGGAGCCGGCGCCGTCGAGACCACGAAAGCTGCCTTCGGCCAAGGCAGTGGGTCTCTCGCTCCAGCGCGGCCTCACGGGTCAGTTGTGGGCGATCAAGAGGCTGCCAAATGGTGCGAGCTTCGCACCACGATACGTCCGACGAAGCCTCCTTCCGGCCGGAGTGGTCGACCCCGAACCTGGAAGGAGGCTGCTCGCGTCCATTACCTCCGTGGGCCCATTGGGGAGAGGAGCCTCTGGGGCCCCCCTCTCCGTTTCCTGCCTCACATGGGCGATCTGCTCAGCCGCAACTCAACTTGTCGAATTCGACGACCACGTCGCCGTTGGCGTTGACCTTGAACTGCGCCGTTTCCTGGAACCGCAGCATCGACCCGTTCGTGCCCGTTCCGGTGACCGAAAACGTGAAGCTGCCGGTGGCGTTCCTGTTGTTGCCGTTGAACCCGAACCACTGGGTAAAACGGCCGGTGAAGTCGACCGCCGAGGCCTTGAGGGCGTCGAGCGAGAAGGAGCCGGTCTGCGTGCCGGTGACATGCATCGTCCCGTCCGCGAACTCGTGATGTGGAAGACCGCTTGAACACGATGCTGATCCTGACCCGCTCTCCGGTGCAGGGATTCGCGTCGACGAACTGATCCGTCCCGTCCTTGACGACATCGGTCTCGTTCACGATGGGCACATCGGCGAGGGCGGGGGGCATGAAGCCGAACGATCCGAGGACAGTCAGCAGGAGAAACACTCGTTTCATCTGGGCTCCCTTCGGGGGATCGGAGAGCGACCTGCCGATGCGTGCGTCTATGGCAAGATCGCGAGGGCGAGAGCCCGCATGCGCGCCCTCCGCCGCGGGGGCCGGCGCGCGTACAAGGAGCGGCGCCCGCGCGCCCGGGCTCGAGTCGGCGAGGCGCCGACGCTGGTCATTGTCGCTGACCCCTCCCCTCTCTTGCCCGCGAAGCGAGTCTTGGCCACCCGCCAGCGACTGTCAACGGGCCCCCGGCGACCATCGAGGCTCCCTGGGGCGTCCCGACTCATCCGGAGCCCCGAGCGTCGCGAAGGACGGGTGATCGTCGCCGAGGGGGTGATGGGAAAGACCGCTTCGGGAGTGACCCGGCGGGAAGGCGACGGACGACCGACTCATCCTGACCAACGAGGAGGTGCAACCTTGGCTTCCCTGAGGAAGCGAGGGCGCAGGGCCTTGGCCCTGGTCGCGACCGCCGCGCTCTCCGCAGGCCTGTTCGCGGGCCTCGGACCGGTGTCGGGCGGGGCGTCCAGCCATCGCGAGGCGCCCCTGATCACCGATGACCCGAAGGCCGACAACACCGACGTCTGGGCCTTCGTGCCAGCCAGTGCGCCCGACACCGTCGCCATCATAGGCAGTTGGATCCCGCTGGAGGAACCGGCCGGCGGCCCCAACTTCTACCCGTGGGGCGACGATGTCGCCTACGACGTCAACATCGACAACGACGGCGACGCCCGGGCGAACATCATCTACCGGTGGGTCTTCTCGAGCCATTACGAGAACCCCGATACGTTCCTGTACGCAACGGGGCCGGTGACGTCGCTCGACGATCCGGACCTGAACTTCCGCCAGACCTACGACCTGTTCCTGATCGAGGTCGGTTCGGACGAGGTCACCCAGCTCCTGGACGACGCGCCCGCGGTGCCGAGCGACGTGGGCGCCGGCACGATGCCGAAATACGCACCGCTGTTCGAGGCCGGCGTGACGCCGTTCGACGAGGCCGGCGAGGAGGGCCTGACCTGGGCAGGTCAGTCCGACGACGCGTTCTTCCTGGACCTCCGGGTCTTCGACCTGCTGTACGGGGGGAACCTGTCCGAGGTGGGGGACGACACGCTCGCCGGGTTCAACGTGAACACCATCGCGCTCCAGGTTCGACAGGAGGATCTGGCCGCCGGGCGCGACCCGGACGAGAACCCCATCATCGGCATCTGGAGCTCCACGTCTCGCAGGTCTACCCGGGTCCTCAAGGCCGATGGCAGCCAGATGCACCAGGGCCGGTTCGTGCAAGTCTCTCGCCTCGGTATGGCCCTCGTGAACGAGGTGGTCATCCCGGTCGGCGAGAAGGACCGGTTCAACGCGTCCAAGCCCAAGGACGACGGGCAGTTCCTGTCCTTCGTCACCGACCCCGAGGTCCCCCACCTCGTGGAGGCGCTCTACGGGATCCCGGCGCCGGACTCGGACCCTGCCACGCCGGGCATCCAGCGGGACGACCTGGTGGCCGTGTTCCTGACCGGGGTCTCCGGCCTGAACCAGCCGGCCGGCGTCACCCCTGGCGAGATGCTCCGGCTGAACATGTCGATCCCGCCGAGCGCGCCGGTCGGGTTGGGCAACCGGCTGGGCGTCATCGACGGCGACGTGGCCGGCTACCCGAACGGGCGCAGGCTCGAGGATGACATCATCGACATCACGCTGAACGTGGCCGAGGGCGACCTGCTCGACGGTATGCCGTTCGTCCCGACCATCGGGCTGAGCGATGGCGTGGACACGAACGACGTCCCGTTCCTGCTGGACTTCCCGTACGTGGCCATGCCGCACCGCGGCTCTGACATCACGTAGACGACGAACCGAGGGGACCCGGGCCCTCGCCCGGGTCCCCTCCCCGGCGGGAGGGATGACGCCCATGAAGGAACAGACCATGGAGGCCGGAACGACCGGCCCCGTGACGGTGGGGGCCTTCTCGGCGAGCGCCGTCGTGACGGCGCTCGCCGGGACCCTCATCGCGCTCGGCTCGATCGGGACGTGGGGGAGGATCGAAGGGTCCGAGCAGAGCGACGCCATCCTGAGCGGGACGGTCGGCGGGCTGGCACTCGCCGAAGGCAAGGTGACTCTCGCGCTCGGCCTGGTCGTGGCCGGGGCGGCCGCCGCCCTACTGGTCCGCTCGGCCGGGTGGCGACGCGTGCTACCGCTCGTCGTGCTGCTCGCCTCGCTCGCCGCGGGAACGATCGCCGCCGTCGATGCCCTCCGCGCCAATGAGCGCTTCCGCGCGGCTCGGATGGATCAAGTGGCCCGCAACATCTCGGACACCACCGGCTTTCCGTTCGACCCGATCCGCGCTCGCCTCGCGTCTCAAACAGCGGGACCGGCGGAGGTCACGCTGGGCGGCGGCATGGCCCTGATCCTCGCGGGCGCGGCGCTGGGCGCGGGTACGTCCGCGGTGATGCTGGCCGGTTCGAGGAGGCGCTCCGCTAGGGCTGGATGACGACCGGGGTCCCCAACGGGATCCGCCGGAGCAGCTTCATCCCCTCGTTGTAGACCCGGATGCAGCCGTGCGAGACCTCCCGTCCCCGATCGCTCGGGTCGCCGGTGCCGTGGATGGCCATCCTCCCCCCGCCCGGCCAGTCCAACAGGACCGCCGAGAACCCCGAGAGCCCCAGGGCGTAGATCCCGTACGGCCCGTACCACTCGTCGAAGTTGACCTTCTGCCACACGTAGAACGTCCCGAGCGCCGTGGGGTACTCGGGCCGGCCGATGCCCACGCGGAACCGGTCGATCAGCTCGCCGTCGTGATAGTGCTCGAGGGTCCGCTTCGATAGGTCAACCATGAGCTGGTCGTACCGCGGGACCAAGCGCAGGTCGACCTGGCGAGCCCACACCGCCGCACCGTTCGGGCTATCGAACACGAACGCCTGGTTCGGCCGGCCCGGCTTCTTCCACATGTCGAGATAGCGCTCGCGGGGGATCACGGCCCATGCAGGCGCTTCGTGCCCGGGAGGCGACGTGGACGGCTCAGGCTGGCTCGTCGCGGCTGGGCGTGGCCGAGACGTGCTCGACCCCTACCTCGCCGCCCTGCACGCGGAAACCAGGAGGGTGCACGCCGCCGCGAGACGGAGGACCCGCCCGAACATGGCCCCATTATGCGGAACGATCCGGGCGGCTCCTCGGGCGTACGATTCGGCGAAAGGCCGGCGTTGGAACGTGTGCCGAGGGAGGGTGGCATGTTCGTGGTTCTGTTCTCCACGACCGAACGCGACGACGTGGACGTATCCGAGTACCGGCGAACGTCGGGGAGGATGCACGAGTTGGTCTCGCATGTACCCGGGTTCATCAGCTACAACAGCTACGGGTCCGACGATGGAACTGGGGTGGCCGTCGTTCGTTTCGACTCCGAGGAAGCCCTGACCGCCTGGAGGACGCTCCCCGAGCACCGGGCGGCGCAGGAGCGGGGGCGAGACGAGTTCTACGGGGAGTACTGGGTCCAGGTCTGCGAGACGGTCAGGGAGTACCGGTTCACGCGGGAAGGCGGGTACGAGCACGACCTCCGGCACCTGTTCGCCTCCGGATCGGAGATCCCTCCGTCGGCCGTGGGCGGCTAGCGCGCTCGCGTGCGCTTGCGCGCGGAAGCGCCGCGGGCATAGGGTCTTGATCAACGCCGGGAGGAGGGATCCGGATGCCGCTCTTCATGGATGTGCACGAGAACCTCCCCGAAGGTGCAAGCGCGAAGGACGTGGCGCAGGCCCACGCCGCCGACGTGAAGACCCAGGACCAGTACGGAGTGAAGTACATGAAGTACTGGGTGGACGAGAAGAACGGAAAGGTGTTCTGCCTGGTCGAGGCCCCGAATGCCGCCACGGCCGAGAAGGTCCATCGCGAGGCCCACGGGCTCGTGGCTGACCGGATCTTCGAGGTCGAGGAAGGCTCCTAGCCCGGAGCTCAACCAAGGCTCACGGTCGGCACTGACCCGAGAGCAGTCAGGATGCGAGTTCGACGTTCCTGACTTCGAGTCCGCCCAGAACGGCGTCGATGAACGTGTCGCCGGGCTTTTGGTAGACATGCACCGTCATCGAGCCATCGGGGATGCACCAGGCCGCGAAGTCCTGGGAATCGCGGCTCACCGCCAGCCCGCCCACCATCTCGATGTGGTCGAATCCGCCCTCGCCCTCGTGATAAGGGGTGCACTCGCCCACGAAGAGGAGCACCGCCGTGAAGTCACCGGCGCGGGACCAGAACTCGAGTTCCGGGCTGTCGTAGTCCCTATCCCACGCCAGCGTCAGCGGAGGGTCGGCTTCCAGGACGAGGAAGCCGTCCTCCGTGTCCCGCCCGTGAAGGTTGGTGGCCCACAGGCCACGGTCCTCGTCACTCATCTGCGCCTCTCCCGAGCCGTAGTCGTACACGAGCACCGTCCAGGAGCCGAACTGGAAGGCGAGGTAGACGCCATCGGGCGGGAGACGCCAGAACCCAACCGTGCCTCCCTGGAGATCCTCGTACGTGGCGAGCAGCTCCGCGTCGTCGTACGTCCCGATGAACTCCTCCACGGTTCCGTAGATGACCAGGAAGTCACGCGCGAAACCCGGGCCGTATCCGGAGCCGTACGGCTGCGCCTTCATGCCCGCCAGGTCGAGCTCGGGAGGGTAGACGAGCTCGGCCGTGGTCCCGTCCGGGAAGGTCACCGGCATGACCACCGAATCGCCCTCGAGGTAGGTGCGAGGGACGAAGCGCGCGTGTTCCGCGGCGCTCGGGGATGGCGATTCCGCCGGGCCAACCGTCGAGGGGGGAACCTGTCCGCCCCGAAGTCCACCGCACGCTGCCGCGAGCAACAGCGCTGTCGCCACCGTCAGGACGCCCCGTCTCATGTCACCCGGTTCCGACCGGTCGATGGGCCCGAGGGTTCCAGGCGCCGATCTCGTATGAACCTCGACCTTGCGCGTCTCGCTACACTCCACTCGCCATCAGACGAAACGATGGGCGAGAGTGGCGGAACCTGGCAGACGCGCCGGACTTAGGATCCGGTGCCCGAAAGGGCGTGGGGGTTCAAATCCCCCCTCTCGCACCCACCGCGAAGGGAGACGTCGTGGCTCTGTCCAAACGAGCGGCGCTTCGCATCCTCGAGACGGAGCATCACGCGATCAGCAAGTTGATCGGCCGGCTCGGACCGGACGAATTCACCCGACCCGCCACTATCGGCGACGCCGATTGGTCGGCCAGGGACCTCCTCAGCCATCTCACCTCGTGGGAGCAGCACGCGCTCGATGCACTCGACGCCTGGGGGCGGGGCGAGCCGGCGCCCGTCCAGCGGCCACTTCGGGCGAAGGGCCTGAACGCCCTCAACGCCGAGACGCTGGCCGCCGATCGGAGCCGTTCCCCCTCGTCCGTGCGCCTGCGGTTCGACGAGGTCCATGGCCGGCTCGTAGGCGAGATCCAGGCGCTCGGCGCCGCGACCTGGCGGTCGCCGCCTACGGCCCGGGGCCGACGGCCGCTCGGCGACGTTCTCGGCGGGATCTTGGGCGGACCGGACGGGCCGTTCGCGCACGCCTCGGCGCACCTCGAGGATCTTGGGGTCTTCGTCAAGTACGTGGGACGTCGGGCTTAGCGCCGGTCAGGGATCCCGGGCCATCAGCTCGCCGAGGGCCCGGAAGGCGCGGCCCCGGTGGCTGATCCGGTCCTTCTCCTCCGGCGTGAGCTCGGCCATGGCCCGGTCCCACCCGGCGGGCACGAAGATGGGGTCGTACCCGAAGCCGCCGCTCCCTCGCGGCTTCGAAAGAAGCGTGCCCTCGCACACGCCTTCGGCCCACACGTCGGGTACGTCCGGCCGAGCCATGGCCGCCACGCACCGGTACCGGGCGGTTCGTCCCGGAGCCGGCACTCCGGCCACGGCCCTGATCAGCATGTGGAGGTTCTGTTCGTCCGTGGCCCCCTCCCCGGCGTACCTGGCCGATCGCGGCCCCGGGCCTCCGCCCAGGGCATCGACCTCGATGCCGGAGTCGTCCGCGACGGCGGGCAGGCCGACCGCTTCGGCCACCGCCCGGGCCTTGAGCAGCGCGTTGTCCACATACGAATCGCCGGTCTCCTCCACGTCCGGCCACGGGCCGAGGGTTTCGGCCGTGATCCACTCCACCGGCCAGCTCGCGCAGATGGCCAGGATCTCCCGGATCTTGCCGGGGTTCCGGGAGGCGATGGCCACGCGGGCCGGGAAGCTCACCCCCCGAGGACCTGGCGCTGGAGCTCCGTGAGCTGTCGGATGCCGGCCTCGGCCAGGTCCACCAGCGTCCCAAGGTCGTCCCGGGAGAACGACTTCCCCTCCGCCGTCCCCTGGATCTCGACCAGCCGGCCGGAGCCCGTCATGACCACGTTGAAGTCCACGTCGGCCACGGCGTCCTCCTCGTAGGACAGGTCGAGGACGGGCCGTCCGCCGACCATGCCGGCCGACACCGCCGCCACCGTGTCGGGGAGGACTTCCTTGGTGATGGTGCCCCGCTCCTGGAGCGTCCGGACCGCCAGGGCCAGCGCGATGTAGCCGGCCGTGATCGACGCCGTTCGAGTCCCCGCGTCGGCCTGGAGCACGTCGCAGTCGATCCAGAACGTGCGCTCGCCGAGCTTGTCGAGGTCGGTGACGGCGCGGAGCGACCGGCCGATCAGGCGCTGGATCTCCTGGGTCCGGCCCGACGGCCGGCCCTTGCCGACCTCCCGGGGTGTCCGCTCGGCCGTGGCCCGAGGGAGCATCGAGTACTCGGCGGTGACCCACCCCTTGCCGCTTCCCTGGAGGAACCTGGGGGCCCGGTCGTCGTGTGAGGCGGCCACCAGGACCCGGGTCCGCCCCATCTCCAGTAACACGGAACCCTCCGCCCACTCCTGGTAGCCCAGTTCCACCTTCACCGGCCGGAGGTCGCCAGGGCCCCGCCCGTCGGGCCGTTCGTTCACGTTGCCACCTCGACCCGCATGCCGTCAGCGGCGAGCTCGATGGGCCCATCGAACTCCTCCGCCGCCTGCTCCCGGGAAGTCTCCTTGTCGAAGGAAGGCCAGATGTGGGTGAGCAGGAGACGACCAACCCCGGCGTTCCGAGCGTGGACAGCCGCCTGCCTCGACGAGAGATGGAACGGCTTGAGGTCGTCCCGGTCCTGCCACGTCGCCTCTGAGAGCAGGACGTCGGCGTCTCGCGCGAGTAACTCCACGTGGTGGGTGGGGCCGGTGTCGCCCGTGTAGGCGAGGACGGCGCCGTTCGCCTCGATCCGGAATCCCAACGCCACAAGGCCGAGGTGCGCCATGGGCTCCGTCTTCACCTTGAAAGGACCGATGTCGAACGACTCACCCGGCGTCACCTCTCGCCAGTCGAAGGTCGTGCGCATCACGACCTGGCTGTCGATCGACACGAGTTCGCCGGCCCGCTCGGGAAAGCCGGTCGGCACGTACACGGGGAGGTGCGGCTCCCCGAGCTCGCCGTAATAGCGCGCGTAGAAGCACGGGTACAGGTCCACCATGTGGTCGGGGTGCTCGTGCGAGACGACGATGCCGTGGATCTCCGGCACTTCGATGTACCGCTGGAGGTTGGCCAGGGTCCCGCTCCCGGCGTCCATCCACAGGTTGAACCCGTCCTGCTTGACCAGGTAGCCGCTGGTGGCGGCCCCGGGGACGGGCCAGGTCCCGCTGGCGCCGAGGACGATCAGCTCCACGGGCCGCCTCTCACCGGTTGCACCTCGAGCCCGTCCACGTCGCCGACCTCCGGTCCCATGAAGTGGTGGGCGACCATCCGGAACTGCGCCGGGTCGCCCGTGCACAGGAACTCGTGCACCGGCTCGGTCCGATCCTCGCGAAGCAGGTCGAGCCGAAGCAGGGTGGCGTACACGTCCTTGGCCGTCTCCTCCGCCGAGGAAACCAGGACGACGTCGTCTCCCATCACCACCTGGATCAAGCCCGAGAGCATGGGGTAGTGCGTGCAGCCAAGGATCAGGGTGTCGGCCTGCCGCTCGCGAAGCGGAGCGAGGTATCCGCGGGCCAGATCAAGCAGCTCGTGGCTCGAGGTATCGCCCCGTTCCACGTACTCGACGAACGCCGGGCAGGCCCGGGCGAACAGCTCCACGACGGCCCCGGTGGCGGCCACGGCCCGCTCGTAGGCGCCGCTCGCCACGGTGGCCTCCGTCCCGATCAGCCCGATCCGGCGGTTCCGGGTGGCCCGGACCGCCGCCCGCGCCCCGGGGTCGATCACGCCCACCACCGGGACCCCCGCAGCCTCGGTCACGTCGCGGGTGGCCGCGACCTCGATCGAGTTGCACGCCACGACGAGCAGCTTCACGTCCCGAGACACGAGGTACTGGGCGATCTCCAGCGCGTAGGTTCGGATCTCCTCGAGTGGCTTGGGACCGTACGGGAACCGCGCCGTATCGCCGACGTACACGATGGGCTCGTGGGGCAGCAGGTCGAACATGGCCCGGGCCACGGTGAGCCCTCCGACACCGGAGTCGAACACGCCGACCGGACGGCTATCGGGCACCGGCTACCACCACAGCGTCTCCGACACGCCCTTCTCGGCGCGCTCGATCTCGGTCGCCCACGCCTCGGTGGACAGGTACTTCCACCCACCGTCGGCCAGCAGGCACACGACGTCGCCCCGGTCGATCTCGGCGGCGATCCGCTGCGCCACGTTCACGACCGCGCCGGAGGAGATGCCGGAGAAGATGCCTTCCTTCTCGGTGAGCTCGCGGGTCGCGCGAAGCGACTCCGACGAGCTCACCAGGAACTTCCGGTCGAGCACGCGCTCGTCGAAGATCGGGGGGATAAACCCATCATCCAGGGACCGAAGCCCGTAGACCATCTCGCCGAGCTCCGGCTCGGCCGCGATCACCTGGATGTCGGGGTTGTGCTCGTGCAGGCGCCGGCCCGCCCCCGTGAGCGTCCCGCCCGTCCCCAGGCCGGCCGCGAAGTGGGTGACCTCGGGGAGGTCGCGGACGATCTCCGCCCCCGTCCCCTCGTAATGGGCGAGCGGGTTCGCCGGGTTCCCGTACTGGAACGGCATGTGGTAGCGGTCGTCGCGGGCCAGGGCCCGGGCCACCTCGATGGAGCCGTTCGTCCCCTTCTCCCCCGGCGAGTACACGATCTCCGCGCCGAACAGCTCGAGCAGCCGGATGCGTTCCTCGCTCGCGTTGTCCGGGATGACCACGGTGAGCCGGTAGCCCTTGCGGCGGGCCACCATGGCCAGGGAGATGCCGGTGTTGCCGGAGGTCGGCTCCAGGATGATCTTGTCCGTCGTGAGCTCGCCGGAGGCCTCGGCGGCCTCGATCATCTTCTTGGCGATGCGGTCCTTCAGCGAGCCCGACGGGTTCTGCCCCTCCAGCTTGGCCCACAGCCGGACCTGCGGCTTGGGGCTCAAGCGGGGCAGGCCAACCAGCGGAGTCTCGCCGATGGCGTCGAGGATGTCCCGGTAGCGCACGGGCCCGATTATCTCAGCACGGGCCGGAGCGACGGCGCCGGTGCTTGGCCGCTTCGGCTCAGCCGCCCGCAACGGCCGGGAGGATGGAGACCGTGTCGCCGTCCTTCACGGCGGTCTCCAGCGAGCCGAGGTACCGCACGTCCTCGTCGTTCACGTACACGTTGACGAACCGGTGCAGGCCGCCCTCATCGGACACGACGTTCTTCGTGATCCCCGGGTACCTGGATTCGAGGTCCGACAGCAGCTCTCGGAGGGTCGCGCCGTCGGCGTCGACCAGGGCCTCGCCCCCCGCGTGCTTTCGGAGGATGGTGGGGAGCTTCACGCGAACGGACATCCGATCCCCCTCCTGCTATGCGAGCGTCGAGACGCCGTGCTCGGCCTCCGGCGGGACCTGCCCGGGGGCGAGGCCGCAGAACGCGTCGTAGTCGATGAGCTCGGTGATGGTGGGCTCCTTGCCGCACACCGGACAGTCGGCGTCCCACCGGACCTTCACGGTCGTGAACTCCATGGCCATCGCGTCGAAGACCAGCAGGCGGCCGATCAGCGGCTCGCCGACCCCCGTGATCAGCTTGATGGCCTCGGTGGCCTGGATGCTTCCGACGATGCCGGGCAGCACGCCGAACACCCCGCCCTCGGCGCACGAGGGCACCGTTCCGGGCGGAGGCGGCTGCGGGAACAGGCACCGGTAGCACGGGCCGTCCCGGCCCGGCATGAACACCGTGGCCTGCCCGTCCCACTGGTAGATCGAGCCGTAGACGAGCGGCTTGCCGCGCATCTGCGTGGCGTCGTTCACCAGGTAGCGGACGGGGAAGTTGTCGGTGCCGTCGATCACCACGTCCCACGGCTCCAGGACCTCGAACGCGTTCGCCGAGGACAGGACGGTGTCGTAGGGCACGATCTCGATGGTCGGGTTGATGGCCCGCAGCCGGTTCACGGCACTCTCCACCTTGGGCCGGCCCACGTCGGGGGTCGAGTGGAGGATCTGCCGCTGGAGGTTCGACTCGTCCACCCGGTCGAAGTCCAGGATCCCGAGGGTCCCCACGCCGGCGGCCGCAAGGTACATGGCAACCGGCGAACCCAGGCCCCCGGCCCCGATCACCAGGGCCTTCGAGTCGAGCAGCTTGCGCTGCCCCTCCCCGCCGATCCCCGGCAGGATGATGTGGCGGGAGTACCGCCGGACCTGCTCTTCGGTGAAGCCGGAGCTCATGTAACGTTCACTTCTTCTTCGGCGACCTCGCCGTCCAGGATCCGGAAGGCCCGGAGCACCGGGTTCTCTCGGTCGGACAGGGACAGGATGAGGTAATGGGATTCCGGATAGAAGGCCAGGCCCCGGTCGGTCTCGGACGGGAAGGCCTCGGAGTGAGTGTGCGAGTGGTAAATCGCGAACAGGTCCCAGCCCTCCTCGTCCATCTCGTTGAAGGCGTGCAGTTGCTCCTTCGGGTCCAGGCGGTAGGACACCGGGCTGGCGTCCAGGTTGCGCAGGCCGAACACCTTCACGGGCCGGCCGTCCCTGGCCGCGACCAGGCCGCAGGCCTCGTTCGGGAACTCCCGGAGCCCGTGCTCGACGATCTCCTTGAAGAACACGGGGTCAAGCTGGACCATTGCAGTAGCAATAACTGTATCAGCGGGGTCCTATTCCCTGAGTGTGGGTTCAACCCGGCGCGAGTCGCCCTTCGACGCCGACGTGGCCGGGATCCCCCGCCTCCGTGAGGCCGATCTCCACCGCCTGGACGCCCAGCTCGACCAGGCGGAGTCGCATCTCCTCGGGGTTGGTGGAGGCGATCAGCAAGCCCCCGGAAGTCTGGGCGTCGGCCAAGACCAGCTGCTCGGGCAGGGTGAGCTCGCCCCAGTCCACGAAGGGCCGAAGGTACGCGTGGTTCCGCTTCGTGCCGCTCGGCACGACGTCGGCTCTAGCCAGGTCGAGGGTCCCGGGCAGCAGGCGCACGGCGCCGGCGAACACCGTGGCCGCCACGCCGGAGGTCTCGGCCATCTTCTGGAGGTGACCGAGGAGGCCGAACCCGGTGACGTCGGTGCCGGCGTGCGCTCCGGCGGCCAGCATGGCCCCCGCCGCGTTCGCGTTCAGCGTGGTCATGACCTCCACGGCCGTGCGGACCTGGAGGTCGGTGGCCTGCTCGCGCTTGATGGCCGTGGTGATGATCCCCAGGCCGAGCGGCTTCGTGAGGAACAGGGCGGCGCCGGCCGGCGCGGTCGAGTTCCGCACGATCCGCTGGGCGGAGACGAACCCCAGGGCCACCATCCCGTACTTCGGCTCCGGGTCGGTGATGGAGTGCCCGCCCACCACCGCCACGCCGGCCTCGTTCGCCACGTCCTGCCCACCCTGGAGCACCCGGGCCAGCAGCTCGAGCGGGAGGTCGTCCACCGGCCAGCTCGCAAGGTTCAGCGCGATGGCCGGCGAACCGCCCATGGCGTAGACGTCGCTGAACGCGTTGGCCGCGGCGATGCGGCCCCAGTCGTAGGCGTCGTCCACGATGGGCGTGAAGAAGTCCACCGTCGCCACCAGCCCCCTGCCGTCGGGCAGGAGATAGACGGCGGCGTCGTCGCCGGTCTCCGCGGAGACCAGCACCTCCCTCGGCATCGCCGGGGCCTCGAGTTGGCCCAGGACCTGGGCCAGGTCACTCGGACCGAGCTTGCACGCTCAGCCGGCGCCGTGGCTGAACTTCGTGAGGCGCACTTCTTCCCTCATGGCCGCAGGATACGCCGTGGCCTCGACGGGATGGCACACTGCCTCCGTGCGGGTCGCCGTTGTCGGGCACGTCGAGTGGGTGGAGTTCGCGCGGGTCGATCGGTTCCCCGGGCCCGGGGACATCGTCCACTCCACCGAATGGTGGGAGGAGCCGGCCGGGAGCGGGGCCGTCGGCGCCGTCCAGCTCCACAAGCTGGCCGGGGGCTGCACGTTCTTCACGGCGCTCGGGAAGGACGCGACGGGCAAGCAAGCCCACCTCGAGCTCGAGGCGCTCGGTCCGTCGGTCAAGGCGGCCAGGCGAGGCTCACCCACCCGGCGGGCCGTGACGTTGATCGAGCCGAACGGCGAGCGGACCATCACCACGCTCGGCGAACGGCTCGAGCCCGGGGCCGACGACCCGCTGCCATGGGACGAGCTGGCCGGAGCGGACGCGGTGTACCTCACCGCGGGCGAAACGGGCGCGGTCCGAGCTGCACGCCGGGCCCGGGTCCTGGTGGCCACGAGCCGTGTCTTGGAGCTGCTGGTCCGGGCGGAGGTGCAGCTCGACGCCGTGGTGGGGAGCGGCCGCGACCCCGCCGAGCGCTACGACCCCTCGACCCTGTCCCGACGCCCCGGTCTCGTGGTGCGGACCGACGGGGCGAGGGGCGGTTCCTACGAGACGGCGGACGGGAGGTCGGGCACCTACGACCCGGCGCCGCTGCCGGGCCCGCTGATCGACACCGCCGGCGGCGGCGACAGCTTCGCCGGGGGACTCACGTTCGCCCTGGGGGCCGGGTACGACGTCGAGGAGGCGCTCGCGCTCGGGGCCAGGTGCGGCGCGTGGTGCGTGGCCGGCCGGGGACCGTATGAGGGCCAGCTCACGTCTGCCGACGTCGGGCGGTAGCCGCCGCCGAGCTCACGCTCGTGGGGCCTACTCCGTCTCCGGGAGCGTGGCGCCGATCGCGTGGTACCCGCCGTCCACGTGGACCACCTCGCCGGTGATCCCCGACGCCCAATCCGAGAGCAGGAACACCACGCCCCGGGCCACCGGCGTGGGGTCACCGGTATCCCAGCCCAGCGGCGCCCGGTCGCTCCACCCGTCGGCCAGCGAATCGAACCCCGGGATGCCCTTGGCCGCGATGGTTCGAAGCGGCCCGGCGGATACCAGGTTCACCCGGATCCCGTACCTGCCAAGGTCGCGGGCCAGGTAACGGCTCACGGACTCCAGGCCGGCCTTCGCCACGCCCATCCAGTCGTACAGCGGCCACGCCACCCCGGCGTCGAAGTCCAGGCCGACGATGCCCCCCCCGTGCTCCTCCATGAGCGGCAGCACGCCCACCGCGATGGCCTTCAGCGAGTACGCGCTGGTCTGGAATGCGGCCTGCACGCTCTCCCACGGCGTGTTCAGGAAGTTGCCGCCCAGGGCGTCCTGGGGGGCAAAGGCGATGGCGTGCAGGAACCCGTCGAGCCTCCCCCATCGCTTGGCCAGGTCGTCGGCCACGGCCTGGATGTGGTCGGGGTCGTTCGCGTCCATCTCCAGGACGTCCACCGGCTGCGGCAGGCGCTTGGCGCTCTTCTGGGTGAGCCCCATGGCCCGCCCGAACGAAGTGAGGACGATCTCGGCCCCCTGCTCCTGCGCGGCTTGGGCCACCGAGTACGCGATGCTCTCCCGGGTCAGCACCCCGGTGATCAGCAGCTTCTTCCCTTCGAGCAGCATGGATCCCCCTGGTGACGAACCTGGATGCTATCCGGTGTCGCGCCCGCGCCGCACGTTCGGGACGATCGGCAATAGGCTGCTCGGGCAATGGACCTCCGCTCGCTCCCCAAGGTCGACCTCCACCGCCATCTGGAGGGCGCCATCCGCCTCCAGACCATCATCGACTTGAGCCGAGAGGCCGGCGAGCCGCTCGCCGCCCAGACGCCGGAGGAGCTCGCCCCGCAGGCCCAGGTGCTCCAGCCGATGAGCGGCCTGGCCGAGGTCCTCACGTACTTCCGCGTCGCGCAGGAGGCCTTCCGGGACTACGTGGCGGTCGAGCGCATCGCGTTCGAGGCCGTGGAGGATCTGGCGAACGACAACGTTCGCCTGGCCGAGCTCCGGTTCTCGCCCGACTTCATGTGCCGACCGCACGAGCTCGAATGGAGCGGGGCCATGGAGGCGATCCTGGCCGGGATCGACCGGGCCCGGAACCTCGACGTCACCGTGGGGCTGATCGCCATCGTCAGTCGCTCGTACGGGATCGAGTCGGCGGAGCGGACCGTGGACTTCGCGCTCCGCCACCGGGAGCAGCTGGTGGGCTTCGACCTCGCCGACGACGAGGTGGACTTCCCGCCCGCCGTCTTCGCCGGCGTGCTGGCGCCGATCCGGGAGGCCGGCATCCCACTCACCGCCCACTACGGGGAGGCCGGCGGGCCCGAGTACCCCAGGGAGGCCGTCGAGGTCCTGGGGGTGCGCCGCCTCGGCCACGGGGTGAGCGTGGCCCGCGACCCCGCGGTGACCGCGCTTGTCATCGACCGGGAGGTCACGCTGGAGATGTGCCCGACGTCGAACGAACGGACCGGCGCGGTCTCCAGCTTGGCCGAGCACCCGGCCCGTCGCCTCCTCCTAGAAGGGGCCCGCGTCACCATCAACACCGACGACCCCGGGCTGTTCGGCATCGACCTCACGCACGAGCTGGAGGTGGCGAGAGACGTCCTGGGATTCGAGCTGGAGGATCTGCAAATGGCCACCACCAACGCCATCGAGGCGAGCTTCCTGCCCGATGACGTGAAGACCGAGGTGCGGAAACGCCACTTCGGCTGGGTGGACGGGGTATGACGGCCGCCTTGCGGCGCAACGAGGATGCCGCCCCCGGGCGATAGGATGACATCATGAGGGGTGACCGGGTCGAGATCGTGATCGACGTGGGGACCGGGGTCCAGACCTTCGAGATCGAGGCCAGCAAGTCCGGCCGGCGGGTAGAGGTCACGACCTCTCGCGGCGTCGTGGAGGTTGCCGAAGTCACCCGGACCGGCAAGCCGGTGCGGAGCGGGCGGTTCATGGCCGACCGAGTGGTGGCCCTGGTGGAGCACCCCGCCGAGTCGCTCCGCCGGCGCCGGGGCCAGCGCGTGGCCCGCGGCCAGTCCGCCCTGCTCTGAGCAGCCCGATCAGGCGGGCTTCGTCGCCTTCAGCGAGTACATGAGGGGCATCGTCCCGTCGAGCTCGCCCGGCATCCACCACCGCCCGTCCCGCTTCTCCAGGAACGGGACCGCCCACTCCACGAACGGCCACTCGTGGAGGAACTCGATCCGCAGGCCGGCCTCGATGAGCGCGGTGACGATCTCGCCGAGGCTGTGGTTCCATTCGAAGTCCTTCTCCGTCTTGACCTCGGCGGTGGGGTCCGCGTACGACCCCTGGATGTCGAACGAAAGGGGCTCCTCCCGCTCCCAGTACGGAAACTTCAGCGTGAAGTCGTCCTCGTATGCGTCCAGGATGGGATGGGCCTCGGTGACGTAGAAGAACCCGCCGGGCCGGACGAAGCGTGCGACGACGTCGGCCCACGGCCGGATCCTGGGCAGCCAACAGAGCGCGCCCCGCGACGTGTACACCACGTCGAAGTCCCCGTCGAGGTGCTTGGGCAGCTCGTACAGGTCCGATCGGATGAAGGACGCGTCGATGCCGAGCTCGGCCGCGACGCCCGTCGCGAGCTCGACGGCCCGCTCGGAGAAGTCGATGCCGGTGACCTTCGCCCCCAGGCGGGCCCACGAGAGCGAATCGATGCCGAAGTGGCACTGGAGGTGCAGCAGGGACTTGCCGGCGACGTCGCCGACCTCCTCGATCTCGTAGTCGCGGAGCCGGATGCCGCCCCGCTTGAAGCCCTCGAGGTCGTACGGGCCGCTCCGGGCGTTGATCTCGGCCCACTCGTCCCACAGCGCTCGGTTTGTCTCGAGGTGCTCGTCCACGGTCCGTCAAGGATGGCAGACGGCCTGAGGCGCGCCCAGGCCCGGCTCAGCGAACGGAGCGGAGCCGCTCCAGCCTGGACCAGTCGGCCGGCCTGGTGATGGGGAACGTGTAGTAGCTCCCCCCAATGGCCCGCCGCCCCGGTCGCGCGCCGCGCGGTCAGTCAGCGCTGCTCTAGCCCACCTCGGCCAGCACGTGGTGATAGGCGTACCCCTCCTCGTGCCAGGGCCCCTCGACCTCCTCCTCCATGACGAAGCCGGCATCGGCGACCCATGCTCGGACCTGTTCCATCCTGGGGTAGTGGTGGTAGTAGCCGTCCAGCCCCTCCCACATGACCTCGCCGTCCACCACCGGTAGGCCCGACCGTCGGGCCTCCTCGTTCGCAGCGCGCACCTGATCTTCCGGGACGAGCTCGACCGTGAGGTACAGGAAGCCCCCCGGCCGGAGGGCCCGGCGGAACCGCTCCAGGACCCTCGGCCAGTCTTCCGGCGGGACGAACTCCATGGCGTCGACGCACATCACGCCGTCGAACTCGTGCCGGTACGGGAGGTCCTGAAGGTCGTGCTTCTCGGTAGGCACGTGAGAGAACTTCGCTCCGGCGTTGGCCAGGTAGGCGTCTGAGTGGTCCACGCCGAGCAGCGAGCGGCCGGTGGCGATCACCATCCCGAAGTACTTGCCGGTCCCGCACGCCGCGTCGAGCACCCTGCCGTCGGGTGGGAGCATCGAGAGGAACCGCTCCACGAACGCTCGGTGGGTGTGCTCGATCTCACCCCACTGCGCGTCGAAGTCGGGGGCGAGGGCGTCCTCCTGTTGCTCGTTTACCCGCCGAAGGTTCCGGAGCCAAGCCTCCCGATCGGCCGCCGGCCCCGGGCCCATCTCAGCGATGCTCATTCGCCTGCGAACCGCCTTCCCTCGATGGCGCCCGTTCTGTTGCGCTCGCTTCGAGCTTGAGGATGACTTCTTCGACGTCCTCGCCGCCTGTGTCGGCAGGCGCCTTGTCGTGGCCAGAGATCGTGAACCCGCATTTCTCCAAGACCCGGAGAGAGGCGACATTGTGGTTTGCAACGCGGGCATAGAGGGGGCGCGTCGTTACGTGACCCAGAAACTCCGACAGAGCGGTGGTGGCCACGCCCTTGCCCCAGTACTGCCTTCCGATCCAGTAGCCGACTTCTCGTTCACCGAACCGTTCGAAGCTCACCACGTTGCCGGCCACCTGCCCGTCGAAGAGTATGGTCTTCTTGGTAACGGTGTCGTCGCCCAAGATCTTGGTCCAGTGCGCGGTGAACGCTTCCCGATCCCTGGCCGGGAAGGCGGCCATCTGGTTTGCCTCCGGATCCAGTTGGTGTTCGAAGAATATGGGAAGGTCATCCTCAGTCACATCCCGCAGGAGGATCTCGGTCGTCACGGCGACCGAAGCCTCGCCAGCTTGGACCAATCGCCCTCGCTGGTCAGCGGGAACGTGTAGTAGCTCGCCCCGATGACCCCGCGTCCGTGGACGGCCTCGACGAACCCGGCGGTCTCCGCCCTGGTCGCCTCGCCGCCGATCCCCCCGATGACGTGGATCAGCACCGAGGAGTCTCCCGTCTCCCGCCGGATGATGTCGATGTTCCCCGCCGTGTACCACCGAGCCCCGTCTCTCCCCGTCACCCGGAACGTGAAGTACGTCATGGGCAGAAACACGTCGAACACTTCGGCGAGTCGCCGGTAGGGGAACCGCGGCCAGTACGACATGTCGTCCCGAAGCCGCTGGGGAGACGGGATGATCGCGCCAAGCGAATACCCACCGCCCACCTCGGCGCGAAGGCGCGCGGTCAGCCGCAGGAGCCGCTTCGTGCGGACGATCTCCCGGCTCACCGCGTCCGACTCGATGTCCAGCGCGAACGAGTCGAACGAGTTGCCCCGGTCGGTCCGCAGGCGGACGGCCGCGATTGAGCGACGGAGGTCCAGGGCCACGTCCCGAAGATCCGGGAGGTACCAGGCCACAACGGCGATCCCGTTACGGTGCGCCGCATCGAGGAACCGCTCTACCTCGTCGCGGAACACGAACGGACTCCCCCGGCTGAAGTTGGAGGTCTCTAGGTACAACGTGTCCACCCCACGCCGGCTCATCCTGCGCACCGCGCTGCGGGGGTGCCTCCACGCCACGTCGTAGAGGTCGACCCACGTGCCCAGGCCGGCATAGATGTCGAGGGATGCCGCGTCGGGCTCGGACGGGGCCGAGGCGGCCAGACCGAGGCCCGTGGCGACCGCCGGATCGCCCCTCGCCGTCCTCGAATGAAGGGACGCGGGGACGGGCGCCACGAGGAGCGCGGGCAACGCGAGGACGGCGGCGATCCTGATCGACGTTCTCACCGACATTGGCCCCACAGGCTACGGCCCGAACGGGGGGGAATCCCGTAAGCAGGCCGCCGATCTAGGATTAGTGGTTCGGATCCGGCCTCGAAGGAGAGAGATGACGGACGCGGTTGCTCGCGGTCGAGCCCTGGTCGACACGTATTGGGAGGGCTTGCTCGAGAACGACCCGCTCCTCGGCACGCTGGTCGGGGACGAGCGGTTCGACGACCGGCTCCCCGACCCGAGCGAGGAGGGCCGGGCCCGCCGGGAGACCCTGCACCGGCGGGCCCTCCAGAACCTCGACGGGATCGACCGGAGCGCCGTCCGGGACGTCGGCGTGAGGACGGCCCTGGACATGCTCGAGGCCATCGCGGGGCGCGACCTCGCCGAGATCGAGCACCGCCTGGACCGGCTCCAGGTCGTGAGCCACCTGTGGGGTCCCGGCCAGCTCCTCGGCGAGCTCGGGTCGCTCCAGCGGGCTGACACCCCGGAGCGCCTGGATCGCTACCTCGGCCGGCTCTCGGCCACGCCGGCCTTCTTCGAGGCGGTCGCCGAGGTGGCTCGCGACGGCGTGCGCACCGGCGTGGCCGCCCCCAGGGTGGTGGTGGAGCGCTCCGCGGCCCAGGTCGAGCGCCTGCTCGCCACGCCGGCCGAGACGTCGCCGGCCGTCATGCCGGTCCCCGAATCCGACCCGGCGGGTCGAGAGCGGGTGGCCGGGGTCCTCCGGGAGACCGTCATGCCGACCCTGGAGGGCTTCCTGGCCACGCTTCGGGAGTACCTCCCGCACGCCACCGAGACCATCGGCCTCTGCGCGCTGCCCGCCGGCGAGGCCATGTACGGGGCCGAGATCCTGTCGTGGACCACGCTGGACCTGGAAGACCGCGCGGTACACCAGCTCGGCGTGGAGGACCTCGCCCGGATCCAGGAGGAACGACAGCGGTGCGCGGAGCGGCTGGGGTTCCCCGATCCCGCCACCGCCCTCGCCGAGCTCTCCGCGAACGGCCGAAACACGATCGCCTCGAAGGAGGAGCTGGTCCGGCTGGCCGAGGACCAGGTCCGGCGGGGATGGGAGGCCGCGCCAGGGTTCTTCGGCCGTCTCCCCAAGCGGGGCTGTGAGGTCCGCCTGGTCGAGGAGTTCCGCGAGGCGGACATGCCGTTCGCGTTCTACCAGCCACCGTCGGAGGACGGTTCACGTCCCGGCATCTACTACGTGAACGGCTACGAGCTGTCCGACCGGCCCCTCCACCACCTCCCGACCACCACCTACCACGAGGCGAACCCGGGCCATCACTTCCAGATCGCCATCGAGCAGGAGATGGGCGACCGCCCGAACCTCAAGCGGTTCGGCGGGCTCCTGGCCGGCGCGGCCTTCGCGGAAGGCTGGGGGTTGTACAGCGAGCGCCTGGCCGACGAGATGGGCCTGCTCCTGGACGACGTGGAGCGCCTGGGGATGCTCGACGCCCAGGCCCACCGGGCCGCCCGGCTGATCGTCGACACCGGGATCCATGCGTTCGGGTGGAGCCGGGACCGGGCCGTGACCGAGCTGGAGGAGGCCGCGGTCCCGCACGTCGACGCGGAGATCGAGACCGACCGGTACATCACCCTCCCCGGCCAGGCCCTCGCGTACAAGATCGGACAGTTCGAGATCGAGCGGCTGCGGACAGAGGCGACCGAGCGCGAGGGCGCTGCCTTCTCCCTGCCCGCCTTCCACGACCGATTGCTCGCGCTGGGCTCGCTGCCCCTTCGAGCCCTCCGCCGCGAGCTCGACGACGTGAGCGGCTCCGATCAGGTCACGGCCTGATCGCGGACAGGAGCACGTAGTCCACCAGGCCCCGCCGCCACAGCAGTTCCACCTGGGCCAGCATGGCCCGGCACGCCAGCCGGAAGGACGTCGGGACGGCGTGGCCGTCCCGCTCGAGCTTCCGGCGGACGAAGGCCAGGGCCGGGCCGATGACCCGGTCCCCCTCCAGCCGAACGTCGAGCCCCCGGAACCCCTCGGCCTCGGCTGCGCCGGCGATGTCGGCGGCGGTGGCGACGGCGCCGGGCCCCAGGCCCCACACGCGGAGCTGGGTCAGGCCGGCCACGAGCTCGACGGGGGTTCGCGGCATCCGCTGCGTGGCGACGTCGGACATCGTGAGGACGCCTCCCGACCGGAGCACCCGGAACGCTTCGGCGAAGAACCGGGCCCGCGACGGGAAGTGGAACGCGGCCTCCACGCTGATCACGCCGTCCACGCTGGCATCGCGGAGGGGGATCCTGGTCGCGTCGGCGTTCACCGGAAGGGCGCCGGCCGCGGCCAGGAGGCCGCGGCCGGCGCGCAATTGCGATTCGGTGATGTTTAGCGCGATCAGCCGCTCCGGCGCCGCCACCTCGCCGATCAGCGGATCCTGCGCCCCCAGCCCGTTCCCCACGTCGAGGACGACCCCGCCCCTCGGAAGGTCGGCGGCGAGGGTCTCGACCAGCCGCCGGACCGCGCGGGGCGCCTCGGCCTGGTCGGACCCGTCGCCCTCCCACAGCCCCAGGTTCAGCCAGCCCTCGTCGAGAGCCAGGAAGAAGTCCGGCCCGATGCTGTCGTACACCGTGGCCGCCTGATTCCGGCCGTATCGGAGGAGCGAGAGCGCGTGGCGGATGCGCTCGCGGGTCCAGGTGGGGGCGTCCACGACTCCCACGGTACCGGCTCGGCGTCGGGTCGCAGGACCCCCAGCGGTTTGACGGCCCCCGGTCGTATCCGCGACGCTCGGCGCACCCATCTCGAGGAGGGCCCGTGGAGAGAACCGTGGACCGCCGCCGGCTGCGCGAGCTCAGGGACCGTGAGGTAGAGCGCTTCGTCGGCGAGCACCCCAGGTCCGGAGAGCTGTTCGAGCGGGGCAAGAGCTCGCTGCTGGCCGGGGTCCCCATGCCGTGGATGACCGAGTGGGCGGGACCGTACCCGGTCTTCGTGGAGGAGGCGGAGGGCGCCAGGTTCACCGACGTGGACGGGCGCACGTACGTGGACTTCTGCCTCGGCGACACCGGCGGCATGACCGGTCACGCGCCGAAGGCCGCCGTGCAGGCCATCGCCGAGCAGGCCGCCAAGGGCATCACGCTGATGCTGCCCACCGAGGACTCGATCTGGGTGGGCGAGGAGCTGGCCCGCCGGTTCGGGCTGCCCTACTGGCAGTTCTGCCTCACGGCGACCGACGCGAACCGGTTCGCCATCCGCCTGGCCCGGGCCATCACCGGCCGGCCCAAGATCCTGGTGTTCAACTACTGCTACCACGGCTCGGTGGACGAAACGATCATCTCCATCGAGGACGGCGTCCCCGGCCCCCGGCCCGGGAACATCGGGCCGCCGGTGGATCCCGTCGTCACCACTCGGGTCGTCGAGTTCAACGATGTCCCCGCCCTGGAGGAGGCCCTGGCCCACGAGGACGTGGCCTGCGTCCTGGCCGAGCCGGCCCTCACCAACATCGGCATCGTGCTGCCGGACCCGGGCTACCACGACGCGCTCCGCGACCTGACGCGGCGACACGGCACGTACCTGGTGATCGACGAGACCCACTGCATCTGCGCCGGGCCCGGCGGGGCGACGCGCGCGTGGGGCCTGGAGCCCGATTTCCTGACGATCGGCAAGCCGCTCGCGAGCGGGGTTCCGGCCGCCTGCTACGGCATGAGCGGAGGGGTGGCGGAGCGGGCGCAGGCGTTCATGGACTCGCTCCCCACCACCGACGTGGGCGGGATCGGCGGCACGCTCTCGGGCAACGCCCTCTCGCTCGCCGCGATGCGGGCCACCCTGGAGCACGTCCTCACCGACGAAGCGTTCGACCGCATGATCGAACTGGGGAAGCTGTGGGCCGAGGGCGTAAAGGCCGCCATCACGAAGCACGGCCTCCCGTGGGAGGTCCAACGCCTGGGATGCCGGGCCGAGTACTGGTTCTCGCGTACGCCCCCGCGCACCGGCGGCGAGGCCGCGGCGGCCGACGACCACGAGCTGGCGCAGCTCACGCACCTGTACGCGCTGAACCGAGGCATCCTGCTCACGCCGTTCCACAACAACGCGCTGATGTCGCCGGCCACGACGGCGGAGAACGTGGACCTGCACTCGCGGGTGTTCGAGGAGATGTGCGCGGAGCTCGTCGCGACGTAGCCCGGCCGGAGCCCTACCGCTCGCCCCGCAGTACGTTGAGGATCCGGACCCGGCCCGTGCGGAGCAGCGCGTTCGAGTACATCCGGGTGGCCAGCGGGATCAGCGCGAACGTCGCGCCGACGATGATGCCCGCCGACAGCAACCCCTGCCACACCGAGAGCTGCCCAAGCACCATGCGCGACGGCATCACGAGCGGGGCCGAGAACGGCAGCATCGAGGCCACCGTGGCGAGCGGAGTGGACGGATCGCCCACCGCGCTGATCCCGATGAGGAACGACACCAGGACCAGGATCGTGAGCGGGGTCATGGTGGTCTGGAGGTCCTCCTGACGGGGAACGATCGCGCCGGCCGCGGCGAATAGGCTCGAGTAGAAGAAGAACCCCAGGACGAACCACAGCAACACCGCCCCCATCGCTGCGAGCGCTCCGGCAGGGAACGTGAGCGTCCCGGCGGCGCGGGCCACGCTGAGGCCCACCACGCCGATCAGCAGGAGCTGGCACAGCCCGAGCAGCCCGATCCCCAGGATCTTTCCTCGCAGGAGCTGCGTCGGCCGGATCGTGGCGAGCAGCACCTCCACGACGCGAGACGCCTTCTCCTCGACCACACCCGACGCCACCCAGTACCCGTACGACAAGAGCTGCCCGTACAGCGCGAGAACCCCCACGAACGCCACGACCGAGCTCTCCTTGCGTCGCTCGTCGAGAGGCTCGAGAGCCTGCACCGGGAGCGGCGGCGCATCGAGGGCTCGCTCGACCTCCTCCGGCGTGAGCCCGGCTGCCTCCAGCTCCCGGGCGGTCCGCTCCCTCGCAGACACGACCTGGATGACCGCAAGGAGCTGCTCGGGGGCCTCCGACTTCACCAGCACCCGCCGCCCGTCGACCAGCACCGCATCCACCGAGCCGTCGCGGAGCGCCGCCTTCACCTGCGACTCGGACTCGAACGTCTCCAGGGACACGGTGAACCCGAGAGCAGGAGCCGTAGCCTCCACCGTACGCGCCGTGGCCACCGAGCCATCTCCGGCCACGCCGAGCTCGAACCGGGTCTCGCCGCCCAGGAACGCGTTCACCAGGATGAACCCGACCAGGACGAGCAGCGTGATGACGACACCCTCGATGAGGATGACGCCCATCGCGCCCTGCCACGTCAGCCCGCGGCCGAGGATCAGCCCGAACGCGACGACCCCATTGATGCCGAGCCCGGCCGCGATCGCGATCGGCACGTTGCCCACCACGCCCATGGCGATTGTCATGATCCCGGCGATAAGCGCCGTGGCAGCACCGACAGCGACCGGATTCGGGCCGACGAGTGTGCCGTCCTCGATGGTGACGCCGAGGATCAAGGGGTTCAGGAAGATGATGTAGGCCATGACCGCGAAGGTCGTGACCCCGGCGCGGATCTCCGTCGCGAGATTCGTGCCGCGTTCGGAGAACTTGAAATACGACGCGATCGCGCTCGTGTCAGGCGGTGCGGTCGC
>Ga0209853_1000043_pt1 | contig 31813 bp, 24 predicted proteins | sample GWRWS1_30_40_FD_187224 | JGI IMG/M metagenome (GOLD analysis project Ga0209853, IMG submission 187224) | Riverbed sediment microbial communities from areas with vegetation nearby in Columbia River, Washington, USA - GW-RW S1_30_40 (SPAdes)... | ecosystem: Environmental > Aquatic > Freshwater >...
GTTCGTGCCCTCAGACGCGGCCACGGTGCTCGTCGTCGGCGCCGGGCCGATCGGCCTGGCCGCAGTGGCGGCACTGCGGGCGCTGCGTCCGGCGGCCCGCGTCGTCGTGCTGGCCAGGCATGCCCATCAGGCGGATCTGGCCCGCCGGCTTGGCGCAGCCAGCGTGATCGGGCGCTCGCGCGGCGGCCCCTACCGTGAGATCGCCGCGGAGGTCGGGGCCCGACTGCTCCGCCCTGTGCTCGGACCTCCGGTGCTGACCGGAGGCGTCGATGTCACCCTCGAGTGTGTTGGGAGTGCGCGTAGCATCGACGACGCGCTGCGTCTGACGCGAGCCGGTGGCGTCGTGGTGCTCGTCGGGCTGGCGGGGGTCGTGCGCGGCGTGGACTGGACGCCGATCTGGCTCAAAGAGCTTCAAGTCACGGGCAGCTACATCTATGGCGTAGAGAACTGGCAGGGTCGCAGGGTTAGGACGATGGACTTAGCCCTTGAGTGGATGGGGCAGGGGAAGGTCGACCTCTCTCCGCTGGTGACCCATCGGTTTCCGCTGGATGCCTACCCGCAGGCGTTGGAGACGGCGATGGGAAAGGCCGAATCCAAGGCGTTCAAGGTAGCCTTCACTCCGTAATCGTTGTCATTGCGAGCGTAGCGAAGCAATCTCAGATTGCTTCGTCGCTTCGCTCCTCGCAATGACGTGGGGTTTAGGGGTAGATGCCGCGGGTCATGAGCGCATCGGCGACGCGCCTAACCGCGAACAGGAGCGCGGACGTCCGCAAATCGATCTGTTGTTCCTTCGCGAGCGCCGCGACGCCCGCGAAGCTCTGCTCCATGATTCGCTCCAGCCGCGCGTTGATCTCCTCTTCGCTCCAGAAGAACGACGCCAAATCCTGTACCCACTCGAAGTAGGAGACGATCACGCCGCCGGCATTGGCGAGGATGTCAGGGATGACGAACACCCCGCGCTCCTGCAAGATCTCGTCGGCGTCGGGCGTTGTGGGTCCATTGGCGCCTTCGACGATGATCCTGGCCTTGATGCGGGCCGCATTTCCTCCAGTGATCTGGCCTTCAATCGCGGCGGGCACAAGAAAGTCGCACGGCAACTCCAGAAGTTCCGCATTGCTGACCCCCGTGGTGCCAGGAAAACCGGCAACGCCGCCCGTTTCTTTGACATAGCCCAGAACGGCGCGCGGATCCAACCCATCGGGATTGTAGATGCCGCCCTGTACATCGCTCACGGCGACCACCCTGCATCCCTGATCGTGCATGAGATAGGCCGTCACCGCGCCCACGTTGCCAAAGCCCTGCACGGCGACGCGGCTGCCCGAGAACTCGAGCCCGCGGGCGTTCGCGGCCTCGCGCGCGACGATCATGACCCCGCGGCCAGTGGCTTCTCTCCGGCCCGCGGAACCGCCGATGCTGATTGGTTTGCCCGTCACCACCGCCGGCGTCGAGTGCCCCACGTGCATGCTGAATGTGTCCATAATCCAGGCCATGATCTGCTCGTTGGTGCCGACGTCGGGCGCGGGGATGTCCCTGGCGGGGCCGATGATCACGCTGATCTCGGTGGCGTACCGGCGAGTGAGGCGTTCGAGTTCGCCCCTGGACAATGTCGACGGGTCGCAAGCCACGCCGCCCTTCGCGCCTCCGTACGGCAGGTGCATGAGCGCGCACTTCCAGGTCATCCACATGGCGAGCGCGCGTACCTCATCCAGATCAACATGCGGATTGTAGCGGATCCCGCCCTTCGTGGGCCCGAGCACGGTGCTGTGATGGACCCGATAGCCGGTGAAAACCTTCACCGTGCCGTCGTCCATGTGAACCGGAAAGTTGACGGTGAGCTCGCGGTGCGGCTGGACGAGAAACTCACGGATGCCGCGTTTGAGTGGAAGGAGATCGGCCGCCCGGTTGAACTGGCGCAGGGCCATTTCCCACGGGTTGTCCTTTGGCTTGCCCCCGATTTCAGCGGCCCGCATTGTTGGTTGGACTACAGGGATGGCAGAATCCAGCGGCCGACTAGGAAGCCGGCGAGCGCGACGCCCGAGGCGATCAACACAGTCTGCGCGGCGCTGCTCAATGCGTTTTCCCCCGTAAGCACGCTGCGGATGATCCCGATCGCGACACCCGCCAGGCTCGCGAAAGCAATCGACAGCCACGCGGCAGCATCGCCGCCCATACGCAAGAAGGGAAGCACGGGAACTGCCGCGCCGAGGAGAGCGCTCAGACCCGCCATCGATGCGGCCGGCAGTGGCATGACCAATGGCTCGCGGCCGCCGAGTTCCAGCTGAAGTTTCTCCGCCAGCGCCCGCTCGGGATCGCGCATGACTGCTTTCGCCGTCTTCCGGGCTTCGTCGGCATCCAACCCTCGCGAGCGGTAGACAAGCGCGAGCTCCTTTTCTTCTAGATCGGGCATCAGCCGCAACTCTTCGCGCTCCATTGCAAGCTCGCGAGCAAGCCGGTCTCGTTCGCCTTTCGATGTGAGATACTTCATCGCCGCGAGCGAACCGGCGACCGCTACCACCGCACAGATACCGGCCACTTGAAGGACGGCCGCAGACGCGTGCACTCCGACCAGACCCATCATCAATCCAAGCGAAATCACGAGCGCTGTGGCGGCGCTCTGTACGCTCTCCTGCAGTACCGCCACTGCCTCGGTGCGGTGCCACGGCTCGGAGGTGATGCCGAGCAGATCACTCAACTGCTGCGCGTGCTCTGCGGCTTCCTTGGCAAGCGCCGTCGCCGCCTCGACCGCAGCGGGAACCGTGTACTCGCCCGCGGCGCGGAGATACCCTTCCATCTCGCGGCGCTCCTCGGCGAGCAGGATCGTCGCGGGGAGTTGCCAGCCGATCAAGCGGCCGGCCACTGAGAGCAGCCGGACCCGCAGGCTGGGGCGGTGGCGTCCCACTTTTACGCGTGCGTCGCGGAGGATCATCGCCCACCTATCGACGTGCTGATCCTCGACGTCGGCCAGCTGTCGGTACAATCGACCACGATCGCGATCGCGTTCGTCCGCCGCGAGCTTGCGGTAGACGTAGGCCGCATCGCCTTCTTCTTGCCAATGTTCCTTCCATAATTGTGCCTGGCCGCCCGCGCGGAGGTCGCGGATCTCAGTGACGAGACGGCGGACCGTATCGATCATCACCGGAACTTCCAGGTAGTCGATAAGGATCGCGATCCAGGCGAGCCATGATGGCAGGCCGACGAGCGGCCGGCCCGACAGTGTCTCGACGACGATCTCGTCGGTGATCCAGAAGAGATGGAGCCATTGGACGTTCAGCGCGGCCAAGGCCAGCCACGCCTGCAATGTGTTGCGCTTCCCAAGCGAATGGAGGTACACTGCCGAGATCGTGATAATCGCCGGGATCTCCGTGTAGTCGATGAAGACATAGATCGGCCAGAACTCCGGCGGAAAGGCAAAATAGCTCTGCCCGGTCAGCCGCTTCAGAATGACGTCGGTGAATAGCCAGTAGAGGTGGAACGCCTGCAGCGTAAACAAGCCGGTGGCCACGGAGAGGTTGAGGAGATAGTGGCGTTCATACCAGCGCCAGAATCGTTGAACGAGTGTACTCACGGAGTCACCAAGGGTCAATACTTTCGTCCATAGAGTTATGCCTCCTGGGACTCTCACTCATACAGGTCTATGAGTCTTAACTCGGTCCGGACCGAGTTCGGCAGTACCAACCGAGGCTATTTGAATTTGACCTGTCTGCGTCAGGGTGGCCTAACAAAAACGCTTGACAAGTTTCTCGCGAGAGATTCGGAATTCGACATGTCTCGTTCGTGGATGAGTGCTACACATGCTAGGATCGCCGGAAATTGCTTTCGCACCACGAGAAGATGGCGGGCGATGGTTAGTGTGGCTAGCATTGAACCGGAGCGTTCCTAAGCGGTTCAAAAACGCCATGATATATATAGTCCATGAATCCGAAAATGCTCCCCACTCTTGTGCAACTCTCCGACCACGAATTACTCGAGCGGGTGAAGCGCTTGGCCGAACGAGAGCGTGAGGCGACAGCGTCTCTCATCGCCCACCTCGCGGAGCTGGACGAGCGACGCCTCTACCTCGCTGAAGGCTACTCTTCGCTGTTCACATATTGCACACAGGTGCTCCACCTCTCCGAGCACGCAGCCTATCGGCGTATCGAAACCGCCCGGATAACTCGAAGGTTCCCGGTCATACTCGAGATGCTCGAGAAGGGATCGGTAAATCTGACCACGATTGGACTCCTGACTGCACATCTCACTCAGGAGAACCACCGAGAAGTACTGAACGCGGCCCGGCTCAAGAGCAAACGACAGGTGGAGGAGCTACTCGCGCGGCTGCACCCTCAGCCGCCTGTCCCATCCTCCATCCGCAAACTACCGAATGCCAGTCACATCAGTGCATCGCCGCCGGCCCAGTACGATGACGAGCCCAGCTCTCAGCTAACAGGTCAGGGCCAAGAAGTTGCAACCCAAGGCCTGTCATCGCTAGCCCTCATGTCGCCCCGAGGTCGTCCAGCTACTGTCGTCCCGCTGGCGCCGGAACGTTATAAAGTCCAGTTCACTGCGAGTGCTGAAACGTACAAGAAGCTTCGGCTCGCGCAGGACCTCTTGCGTCATCAGATTCCAGACGGGGATCCGGCTGCGATCTTTGACCGGGCGCTGACGGCGCTCCTCGAAGAGCTGGCCAAAAAGAAGGTCGCTGCCACCGATCGCCCACGCGAGAGCCGCGACCATGTCCCCGGCTCACGACACATCCCGGCCGAGGTCAAGCGCGCGGTCTGGCTCCGCGATGGCGGGCGCTGCGCGTTCGTGGGTCCCAATGGCCGCCGCTGTACCGAGCAGGGCTTCCTCGAGTTCCATCACGTCACCCCTTATGCCGTGGGTGGCCAGCCCACCTTAGAAAATATCCAGCTCCGCTGCCGTGCTCACAATGGGTACGAGGCCGAGCTCGATTTCGGCACGCGCAATTTACCAGTCGTGAGAGAGCAGCGTGAGTGCTACTTAGGCCCCGAAAAGTCCATTTCGTTCGAAGGTGCGGAAACCCAATGCAACTCGGTCCGGACCGAGTTGGGATTCGCCAATCTCCATGCTTCCGCCGGATGAAGGGAGTACCGGCTCTCGCCGATGGCTGTCGTATTGCGTATAATCTTTATGGCATGGGCGGGTAGCAAAGCCTGGTCAATGCAGCTGACTGTAGATCAGCCGGCCTCACGGCCTTCGGAGGTTCAAATCCTTCCCCGCCCACCATTCGACTCGCCTGCCTGGGCTGGCTCGCTCATGGTCTTCGACCAGAGCGCGAGTCGAATGGTGCCCTGAGCGAGCGTAGCGAGTCGAAGGGCTTCTCGATTAGACGCGGGGATAGCTCAATGGTAGAGCTTCGGCCTTCCAAGCCGAGGATGCGGGTTCGATTCCCGTTCCCCGCTCCAGCGCCCGACTCAGCCCCTCCGCATTTCAATCCCGCAGAACCCTTCGATTGACGGAGAGACACCAGGGCGCGTGCCGCGTACGATGATGAGTACGCTAGGTTCTTCGCGGGTATTTGGAGGATTGAAGGGCTATGGCCACTTGGGAGCCCGGGAAGTTCACCCCAAAGTATCGTTCGCGAGAACGACGGGCTTTCGCGCTCGTAATTTCTGCCCTGAGCGCTGTAACCTTTATGCTGGTGGGCGTAGGCACCTATTGGGCACTCCGTCTTGAGGATGAGGTGGCAGAGGCCCCAGCGCCCACGGAAATCTCGACTCCGCGTGGTGCGCCTCAAGCGGCGCAGCGCAGGCCCATAGAAGTACCGCAGGCTCAAGATCGACGCTCACGCGTCGCGACCCTCCAAACATCACCCGAGCCGTCAGCTTTTGCCATCATTTATCTCCTGGAGTTTGGCCGCTTTGGTAACCTCCCGGCCGCCCAGGCGCAGGCGCGACTGGTACGCAGCAAGGGCTACATGGCGAGGGTGGCGGAAGGCGGAACTTCATACCGTGTCGTTGGTCGTGAGTTTCGAAGCCAGGCGAATGCGGAACGGTGGAAAGTAATCTTCGAGGGAATCGGGTTACAGTCCCGCGTTAGCCAGCAGGTTGTCGCACAGCGGACGATCACCGTAACAAAGTTTGCCGTCAACTTTGGAAAGTTCAGGCAACGTCCCGCAGCTGAGACCCGCGCACGGTTTGTTCGCAGCCGTGGCTACCTGGTGAATGTGGCTCGCACAGGTCGTGGCTTCCATGTAATAGGGCGTGGTCACCTCGACAAAACCCGTGCGGAATCTTGGGCGAGCCTCTTCCGGGAGATCGGATTCGAGGCCAGCGTCGCATCGATCAGAGAATCGACGCAGTACCCCGTGAACTGAGTTCGGCGAACGTCCTTCTCGCAACCCCGTATCCAGTACCGTACTTCCAGTACTTCGAACGATTGCGATCTTACGAGACCCGCCTGCGAGAGCTCAACGCGCGTAGGAATACCGGCGCGGCCAGCGACAGGACGGCCAGGGCCAGGACGACGGCGCTGAGCGGACGCGTCACGAAGATAGCGGGACTGCCGCTGCTCATGATGAGCGATTGTCTCATGGCCTGCTCCATGCGGTCACCCAAGACGAGTCCGAGTATCGCCGGCCCGAGCGGGTAATCGTTGAGCCGCATATAGTAGCCGAGTGCTCCGAGGAGGATCATCAGCATCAAATCCACCCGGCTCCGACTCACTGTGTACACGCCAATCACGCAAATGGCAATAATCAGGGGGTAGAGATATCGATCGGGGGTTTTCAAGATCTGTACGAACAGTCCCACCAGGGGAAGGTTGAGGAGCAGGAGCACCGCGTTGCTGACATACATGCTGGCGATCAGGCCCCAGACGACGTCAGGATGTTGCGTAAAGAGCAGCGGCCCCGGGATCACGTTGAGGATCAGCAGCGCGCCCATCATTACCGCGGTCGTGGACGAACCGGGGATGCCCAACGACAGCATCGGGATCATGTTGCCGACGGCCGCGGCATTATTGGCGGATTCCGGGGCGGCCACCCCGCGGATATCACCCTTTCCGAACGTCGAGGGATCCCTGGCCAGGCGGCGTTCCAACCCATAGGAGAGAAACGACGCGATCGTCGCGCCAGCCGCCGGCAAGATGCCGATGTAGAAACCCACAACAGTGCCGCGGATGATCGCCCAGAAACTCTCCAGGAAGTCTTTCAGCGTGAGCCAGATCCGCTGGAGAGGGATCAGTCGCGGCTGCACGGTGATCATGTTCACCGCTAGCATCACTTCAGAGACTGCGAACAGCCCCACGGCGACGGTGACGAGATCAATGCCATCGAGGAATTGCGGTATCCCAAGCGTGTAGCGATTGATCCCCGTCACGAGGTCGGTGCCCACGGTGGCCAGCATCAGCCCACAGACCGTTGAGATGAGCGCTTTGACCAGGTCCTGGCCCGCCAGGGTGCTTACGCTCGACAGCCCTAGCACCATCAGCGCGAAATTCTCAGGCGGGCCGAACGCGAGTGCCCAATTTGCGAGGGGCAGCGAGAAGATCATCATCGCCACCACGCTCAGCGTTCCCGCGATGAACGATCCGATCGCCGCAATGGCGAGCGCCGGACCGCCGCGTCCCTGCAGGCTCATCTGGTAGCCATCTAAGGTCGTCGCGACCGATGATGCTTCCCCAGGAACGTTGAGGAGAATCGATGTCGTCGAGCCGCCGTACATTGTGCCGTAGTAGACGGCCGTGAGCATGATCATCGCCGAGGCGGGGTGCAGTCCGATGATGAGAGGGATAAGAAGGGCAATGCCGCTCACCGGTCCGATCCCGGGGAGCACACCGATCAACGTGCCCACGAACGCGCCGATGACTGCGAGAAGCAGATTGATCGGCTGCAGCGCGACGCCGAACCCAAAGATCAGGCTACTGAACATATCGCTCATCGCGGCCACCTGATCGCACCGGCGGGAAGGCCGACTTCGAGGACGCGATCAAAAAAGAGCCACAGGACGACCGTAGCGGCCGCTGCGATTAGAATGGCGCGGAGCCAGCGCTGCTCGCCGAGCCAGCGGTGAGAGAAGGCGAGATACATGAACGTGCTCGCAATAAAGCCCACGGGTTCCAGTGCCATACAGTACGCGAAGAGGGATCCGGTGAACGCTGCGGGCCGGCCGTGCCGCCCCCAGAAACCAACGCCGGCCACGGCTCCGGTTGTCCGCGCAAACAGGACAATCGCCAGCACCGTGAGCGTGCCGCCCAACAGCCATGGGTAGGCGGACGGACCTACGACGTCAGAGACCGTGACGCCGCGAAAGGATCGCGCCTCCCAAATGTAGAGGGCGGCGACTGTCGCGAGGACAATCGCCGCCGGCCGGTCACTATTCAAGGGACGAAGTCGCTACCGCACGAGTCCGAGTTCGCGCAGCGCCACTTCCGTCGACGATAGATCGTCGTCCAAGAACCTTCTAAACCGTTCCCCGGTCAGAAGGAACGGCGCCCATTTCATCTCGTCGAGGATCTTCGCCCAGGAGCGACTCTTCGCCATCCGATCCAGAGTCGTCTCCCAGTAACGCACCACCGCAGCCGGTGTGTCGGGCGGCATATAGAATCCGCGCCAGTTGACGAAGACGAAGTCGACGCCCTGCTCGAGCGCCGTGGGGATAGACCTGAGATTTCCACCCAGTCGCTCGGGGGAGGTCACGCCCAGCACGCGTATCTGGCCTGCTTCGAGGTTCGGGAGTACTTCGGAGAGGCTCGTGGACAGTACAGTGATCGAGCCTCCAAGGAGCGCCGCCATCGCCTGCGCCCCACCGTCGAATGGAACGTACCGCACTTTGGTGGTATCAACACCGACCTTCTTGCCCAGCAGCGCGAACGCGATGTGGTCGAGCGAGCCGGGGGCCGATCCACCGCCAACCGTGATAAGTCCCGGGTCGCGCCGGTAGACATCCATGAGCACTCGCAGCCTCGTGAACGTCGAGTCTTTGCGGACCGCGACGACCATGAAGTCGCCGGTGAGCGCCGCGATGGGGACGACGTCCTTGAACGTGTACGGGACGGCCTTCCTCGCGAGCGTGCCCGTTAGGGAGGATCCCATGACGGCCAGCACGTGGGCATCGCCCTTCCGCCGCGTGACCATGTGCGCGATGCCGACCGCGCCGCTTCCCCCCGGCATGTTGGTTACCGTGATTGGCACGGTTACCAGCTTCTCCTCAGCTAAGGCCCGGGCTGTCATGCGGGCTGTGAGGTCCCACCCGCCACCAGCCCCGGCGGGGGCGATGATTTCCAGCGCCTTTTCCGGGTAGGCCGGCGCAGCCAGACCGGGGGCAAACGTCAGCAGTACTGTAGCGGCCACCAGCGCCGCAAACTTTAATCTCATGATGCACCTCCTGGGTTCAACAGAACGCATTCGCGCTGTCTTCCCGCGACTCCCGTCTCCAGGATCCCGCTTGTCATTGCGAGGCTCTGCAGAGCCGAAGTGGCATAGCCATCGCGAGGCCCAAAGGGCCGTGGCGACCGCATTTCGATTCTGGATGAGATTGCTTCCCGCCATGCCCACTTGGCGGGCTCGCGGCTACGGCTCACTCGCTCGCAATGACTAGGGGAATTGTGTAGATTCAGGGTATGAGCGCGAAGATTCTGTCTGGCAAACCGATCGCCGCCGAGGTTGAGGCGGTGGCTGCGAAGGCGGCCGCTGCGCTGACGAAACGGTACGGGATGGCGCCGGCACTCGCCGCCATCCTGGTGGGCGATGATCCTGCCTCCGCTATTTATGTCCGGCGCAAGGCTGAAGCCTGTGGCCGTGCCGGCCTGCGGTCAGAGACATTCCATCTACCGGCGAATGCGTCTGAGGCAGAAGTGCTCTCGCTCATCGACGACCTCAATGCGCGGCCCGACATCCACGGCATTCTGCCCCAGCAACCGATGCCTGAGCAGATCGATCCACGAATGGTCTTCGGGCGCGTCGATTCCCGCAAAGATGTCGACGGGCTGGGCCCGGAAAACATGGCCGCGCTCCTGATAGGCCGTCCACAGCTCGTGCCGTGCACACCCGCCGGCATCATGCGGATCCTGCAGCACGCGGGGATCGATCCGAGCGGAGCAGAAGCCGTTGTGATCGGCCGCAGCGCCATCGTCGGTAGACCAATGGCGCTCCTCTTGCTCCATGCCAATGCGACAGTGACCTGGTGTCATACACGGACACGCGACCTCGCCGCGCACACGCGGCGGGCTGATATCCTGGTCGTCGCGGCGGGACGTCCGGGCCTGATCACCGGCGCTATGGTCAAGCCCGGTTCGGCCGTGATTGATGTCGGGGTTAACCGCAAGGACGGTGTGCTGACCGGCGACGTCGACTTCGAGTCCGCCTCGAAAGTCGCCGGTTGGATCACGCCCGTCCCTGGCGGCGTGGGTCCGATGACGATTGCCATGCTGCTGCTCAACACGGTGCGCGCCGCGGAACGGCTGATTCCTGCCATTCATATCGTTTGAGATCGGCATACATGACGCTCACCTACAACGACGCCCTAGCCTTCATCGACGGGCTGCTCTCGCGCGACCGCGCGCCGGTTTCGACGACCGAGACGATCAAGTTGCGCCGCGTCGAGACGCTCGTGAACCGTCTGGGCGATCCCCACCGGCAGATGCCGGTTGTGCTGATCGCCGGCACCAAAGGGAAGGGCTCAACTGCCGTCATGCTGGCGTCGATCATGCAGTCGGCGGGGCTGCGGGTGGGTCTGTACACTAAACCGCACCTCGTGGACTATAGGGAACGGTTTCGTGTGAACGGGAGCTTGATCGATGAAACCACGTTGACCGACTTGGTGAATCGCATCCGTCCCCATGTCGAAGCGATGACGGTTCAGACAGACGGGCCACCCAGTTACTTTGAAGCATCGGTCGCGCTTGCGTTTCTCTATTTCGCGCAGGCCAATGTGGATCTCGCCGTCATCGAGGTCGGTCTCGGCGGTCGCCTCGATCCAACAAACATCGCGGAGCCGGTACTGTCGGTGCTGACGCCGGTGAGCTTTGACCATATGGACGTGCTCGGGTTGACGCTCGACTCAATTGCTCGTGAGAAGGTGGGTATTGTCCGTCCCGAAGGTGCGGTGGTGAGCGCGCCGCAACCTCCCGAAGCACTCGCGGCGATCATTGACGTCTGCACGCGCCTGCGGGCGAAACTGTGGCTCGTCGATGAAATCATGTCCTGGCGTCCGCTGAAGGCGTCGCTGCACGACCAGTCCTTTCAGCTGCGTGGACCATGGCGTGATTATTGGCCGCTATCAATCCCCCTCGTGGGAGCCCACCAGGTGACCAATGCCGCAACCGCGGTCGCGGCGGCCGAGATCCTGGGTGAGCAAGGTTTCCCTCTCAGCCCTGAGGCCATCACGCGAGGTCTGGCCTCGATCCAGTGGCCTGCGCGTGTGGAAGTGTTGCAGGAACGACCTTTCATTGTCGCCGATGTCGCGCATAACCCGGCTTCAATCGGTGCGCTGCGTGACACGCTCGAACAACTCTTCCCCGGCCGGCGCATTATCCTGGTCTTCGGGATGGTCGCCACGCACGATCACCGGGCGTCGACAAGCCTGCTGGCCCCTCTGGCCGATGTCGTGATTGCCACTACTCCCCAGCACATCAAGCCGCTGCCGGGTCGCATCCTGGCCGAGGAGGCCGCCCGCTACGTCAAGCACGTCGAAGTGATCGACGACCGCCTCACCGCCCTAGATCGCGCGCTTGAGCTGGCGGGCCCCGACGATGTCGTCGTTATAACAGGATCATTCTTCCTCGTCGGAGATCTGCGCGAGACGGTTCTCAAACATCATGAGACCGTGTAGACCGTGGAGACTGTGAAGACCGTGGAGACCGGCAGTGTGGGTTGACGTCATCGTCGAGGATGTCCTGAAGACGCGTCCCGCTGCCCGCTACGTGATCAACGACGCCTGGAGCCCGTCCGGCTCGGCGCACGTCGGGTCGCTCCGAGGGGTTATTCTCCACGACTGCGTGTCGCGCGGGCTGAAAGACGCGGGGCGCGAGATCCGTTTCCTGTACGGCTTTGACGATTACGATCCATTCGATGCGCTGCCGCCCGGTGCGCCGCCTGAGTTTGCCAGGTATCTCGGCATGCCGCAGTCGGAGGTGCCGTCTCCGTTCGGGGAAGCCGGGACGTTTGCACAGCACTATGGATCGGAGTTTGCGTCCCTCTTCGAGAAGCTCGGTGTTCATGCGGATATATATTGGACCAGCGAAATGTACAAATCCGGGCGGTTCAACGACGCGATCCGCGTCGCCCTGGATCGTGCGGATGAGCTCCTTGAGATTGATCGCGAGATCTCCGGAAGCCGGAAGGCCGAGCGCCACCCCGTGCAAGTGGTGTGTGATCATTGCGGCAGAATCGGGACAACCGTCGTCGTCGGGTGGGACGGGCAGCGGGTCGAGTACGAATGCCGTCCTGATAAGGTTGCCTGGGCTCAGGGATGCGGGCACCGGGGCAGGCGGTCGCCATTCGACGGAGGCAGCAAGCTGCTCTACATCGTGGAGTGGGCCGCCAAGTGGAAAATCCTCGGGGTTGTGGTGGAAGGCGCCGGCAAGGACCACATGACCAAAGGCGGCAGCCATGATCGGGCCAGCGCCATGGTCGAGCGCGTGTTTCAGTACCCGGCCCCGTACCCCATCCCGTATGAATTTTTTCTGATTGGCGGACGGAAAATTTCGAGCAGCAAGGGCCTCGGTGTGCGGGCTGGAGAACTCCTTGAGATCCTTCGCGCCGAGGTCGCGCGATTTCTCATCGTCCGCCCGCACTACCGGCAGCAGATCAACTTCGATCCCGCTGGCGAAACGATTCCCAATCTCTACGACGAGTATGACCGCGCCGCCGCAGCATACTTCGGGGAACTTGAGGGTCGCACGCAGGCAGAAACCGAACTGATCCGTGATCACGCGCGAACCTTCTATTACTCACGTACCTTAGGCGAGCCATCCCGATGTTTCCGGATGCGTTTTGCCAAAGTGGCCACCCTAATGCAAATGCCTACCGTTGATCTGTTCGACGCAGCGGCCAAGGAGAAGGGCGCCCAGCTGAACGCAGAGGATCGTGCCGAGCTGGAGCGGCGAATGGAGGATGCGAGGCGCTGGCTGGCGTCATACGCCCCGGACCATTACCGCTTTCAGGTGCAGCCATCGATGCCCGACGTGCCGCTCTCGTCAGCGCAGCGAGAGTTTCTTGGACGTCTCGCCGGCGTTGTGGCGGAACGCGCCTGGTCCGGAGAAGAACTCCACAGCCGGATTCACGACTTGAAATCTGAGGTAGGCTTGAACCCGAAAGAGGCATTCTCTGCCGTTTACCTCGTATTCCTCGGCAAAGATTCCGGACCGCAGGCCGGCTGGTTCCTGGCGTCACTCGAAAAGGAGTTTGTCATACGTCGGCTTAGGGAAGCTTCGCAAGCCGGGGTTCGGGGTTAGGGGTTCGGGGTTCGTCTAACAAACAAGATCAGAGGCTCCCGAACCCCCAACCCCGAACACCGAACCCCGTTGGTTTCTGAAATGGAAGAGATCAACATCCTAGTCTTCTCCCACGTCGAAGAGCGCCATCTCGCCCGGATCCGCGAGGTAGACCCGCGCGTTCGCGTGACGGCTGTTGACCGCCAGCGCGGCATCGAGCTTGCCCCGTCCGCTGAGATTATGGTGGTGGGATGGAACGTGCCGGAGGACGCCGTGCGGCGTGCGACCAAATTGCGGTGGATCCAATCGGTAGGAGCCGGCGTCGATTCCCTTATCGTTCCCGAGATCATGTCACGCGAGATCGTGCTGACCACCAGCAGCGGGATCCATCAATCGGTCGTGGAGCACGTCATCGCCGTCATGCTGGTCTTCACGCGCCGGCTCCATCTGGCGCTCCGTGATCAACTGCGGCGAAAATGGGATCGCAGCCGGGCATCCGGCGAGGAACTGCTTGGGAAGACACTGGGCATCCTGGGCCTGGGGACGATCGGCGCAGAGATCGCTCAAAAGGCGCACGCGTTTGGCATGCGGGTCATCGGGATGAGACGAACGGCCGCGCCGGTACCGGACGTGGACCAGGTGGTGGGCGCCGACGGTTTGCGTACGATCCTGCGGGAGTCCGACGCGGTTGTCGTGGCCCTGCCGTTGACGCCGCAGACGCGGGGTCTTGTCGGCGAGGACGCGTTTCGAACGATGAAGCCTTCGGCGCTCTTCATTAATGTCGGCCGAGGCCCAATTGTTCAGGAACAGGCGCTGATCTCCGCGCTTCGCGAGGGGCGTATCGCGGGTGCAGCGCTTGATGTGTTTGAACGTGAGCCGCTCCCGGCCGACAGCCCGCTCTATGGATTTGAGAACGTGATCATTACCCCACATGTCTCTGGAACATCGCCGGCCTACATGGATCGGGCGGTGCCGCTTTTCTGCGAGAACCTTCAGCGTTATTTGCGTGGGGAGACCCTCCGGAACATAGTCGATAAGGAACTCGGCTATTGAGTGAAGAAATCTGATAAGTGATCCGGGAGTGGAGGTCCAAGTGTGAAATCGTTTCCGCCTGAGAAGATCCGAAATGTTGTCGTTGTCGGTCACGGCAGCACGGGAAAGACATCGCTCGTCGAGGCGCTGCTGTTTCTTGCCAAGGCGACGGAACGGTTGGGCAAGGTCGACGACGGCACATCGGCCACCGACTTCGACCCTGAAGAGCAGCGTCGAAAGCACACCATCAACGCTTCCCTCGCACCACTCGAATGGAAGGACTATAAGGTCAATCTCATCGACGCTCCGGGATATCCCGACTTCGTCGGGGAGGTCGTGGGCGCGCTTCGAGCCGTCGAGGGCGCAATTGTGGTGGTCGACGCCGTTTCGGGAGTCCAAGTGCAGACGGAGGTCGCGTGGGGCCACGCCGATCGCGCCGGCGTCAGCCGGGTGGTCGTGGTCAACAGGCTCGATCGCGAAAACGCCAGCTTCGATCGAACCATGGAGTCGCTGCGCAGGAAGTTTGGCACGAAGGTGGCGCCAATCCAGATTCCCATCGGATCGGAGGCGTCATTTTCCGGGGTCGTCGATCTCCTCGAGATGAAAGCCTATTCGTTCAAGAATGGCGAATCAGTGCCGGGGGATTTGCCCGGCGAGTTGCAGGCCGCTGCAGCCGCGGCGCGCGAGAAACTCATGGAGGCTGCGGCTGAGACCGACGACGCGCTCGTTGAGAAGTACCTGGAATCGGGCGAGCTAACTCAGGAAGAGCTTACGCGCGGCTTACACGAGGGCGTCAAATCCGGTTCACTCATCCCGGTGATGTGCGCGTGTGCCACCAAGACAATCGGGATCCCTCAAATTCTTGAAGAGATCGTCACCCTGCTGCCTGGCCCACTCGAGCGCCCGGAGGTCACGGCAACAGATGCGCGGACGAAGCAGCAGGTACCCGTCGCGCAAAAGCCGGAGGGGCCGCTGGCCGCGCTCGTGTTCAAAACTGTCGCCGATCCCTTCGTCGGAAAGTTGTCATACTTCAGGGTCTATGGCGGCACATTCCGATCAAACGCCGAGGTCCTCAACTCGACGAAGCAAAAGCCCGAACGGGTCGGTCAACTCTTCTTCGTTCGAGGTAAGCAGCAAGAACCGGCAGCCTCGGTAGGCGCCGGCGACATCGCCGCAGTGGCGAAACTTGTCGAGACCGCGACCGGCGATACGTTGTCTGCGAAGGAAGCGCCGGTCATACTGTCTCCGGTGGAATTCCCCAGCCCCGCGATCTCCATGGCGGTCGAGCCAAAAAGCAAGGGTGATGAGGACAAGATGGGCGTCTCGCTGCACCGCCTGGCCGAGGAAGATCCAACGTTCCGGGTGCACCGCAACTCCGAGCTCAAGCAGACTGTGATCTCCGGGATGGGTGAATCGCACTTGGAGATCATGGCGGAGCGCCTCCGGCGCAAGTTCAGCGTGGATGTGACGTTGCACCTCCCCCGCGTGCCGTACCGCGAGACCATCAAAGGGAAGGGGAGGGCGCAGGGGCGCTACGTCAAACAGACCGGTGGCCGTGGACAGTATGGCGTGTGTTCCCTCGAGATGGAACCACTGCCGCGCGGGACTGGGTTTGAGTTCGTGGACAAGATTTTCGGCGCCGCCATTCCCAACCAGTTCATCCCATCGGTTGAGAAGGGCGTGCGTAAGTCAATCGAGGAAGGTGTGCTGGCGGGCTATCCGGTCGTTGACGTAAAGGTGGTGCTGGTGGACGGAAAGTACCACGACGTGGACAGTTCCGATATCGCGTTCCAGATTGCCGGCTCCATGGCGTTCCGCGACGCGGCGACAGCGGCGGGCCTCGTGCTGCTGGAGCCGATCGTAACCCTCAGGGTGCACGTGCCCGAAGAACAGATGGGCGATGTAATCGGCGATCTCAACGCCAAACGCGGCCGGATCCTCGGCATGGAACCGCAGGGGGATGGAACGACGGTCGTTCAGGCCACGGTGCCTCAGGCCGAACTGTTGCGATATGCATCCGGTCTCAGGTCGATGACCGGCGGCCGCGGGACCTTCGAGACGTCGTTCTCCCACTACGAGGAAGTGCCACCGCACGCGGCCGAGAAGGTGGTGGCGGGCGCCAAACAGCAAAAAGCGGAGGCGGCGACCAGGTAGCCGGGTGTGGCCTGTCCCGGTGGCGACGGAGCCCTTCCCCGACTGAAACTGATACGGGGACCCCTTTGGCCCCGTCACCACCGGTCACGGCCATCAATTGCGGAGGTCTTCTGGTCGAAAGGAATATTAAGCGGGTAAAGCGCGTTCGGCAGGAAGGTAAGACAGGTTTCCGAAGGTAGATTATGTCCAGCACGTGGAGGGCCTTATCCATTGCGGATAAGGCCTTTTGAAGTTCCCCGCGGGGAATTTTCCGGAGATGTTCTCCGTCCTAAAGGTGTCCTATGCGCGGACGGCTCTCGAGCGACATAAAAGAAGAGATCAGAGCGCGGGTCGACCTGGTAGAGATCGCCGGTGAGCATGTTGCGCTGAAGAAGACCGGGCGCTACTACAAAGGGTTGTGTCCGTTTCATCAGGAGAAGACGCCGTCGTTCCATGTCGACCGGGAGAAGGGGCTGTGGCACTGTTTTGGATGTTCGCTTGGGGGCGACGCGTTCGACTTCGTAATGAAGATAAGCAATCTTTCGTTTGGCGAGTCCGTCGATACGCTGGCGCGACGCGCGGGCGTGAGGTTGGAACGGACGCCCGACGAGGAACGCAAGGCATCAGAACGGGATCTACTCTACCGCTCGCTGGATGCGGCGGCGACATGGTATCGCGAGCAGCTTCGCCATCCGGAAAAGGGGAAGGCCGCGCGAGAGTATCTCAAGCAGCGGGGTGTGGATGAGCAGACGGCGGAACGCTTCCGTCTCGGCTACGCGCCGCACGCATGGGACGAATTATTCAAGACGCTCCGCAGCAAGGGCTATGCGCCGTCGCTGTTGGAGAAAGGTGGACTGGTCAATCCGCGTCCCAGTGGGGACGGACACTATGACCTGCTGCGGCACCGGCTGATCTTTCCGATTTTTGATCTCCAGGATCGGCCAATAGCATTCGGCGGGCGCGCGCTCGATCAGGCCGAGCCCAAGTACTTGAACACCAAAGAGACGTCGGTGTTCAACAAAGGCCGGACACTATACGGACTCAACCTTGCCCGCGAGGCAATCCGTCACCTTGATGAGATGATCGTGGTCGAAGGCAACATGGACGCGCTGACATGTCATCAATTTGACATTGCCAATGCCGTGGCATCACTCGGCACCGCGCTGACACTGGACCAGGTACTGGTGATGAAGCGATTCGCGTCAAAGGCCGTCATTGTGTATGACGCCGACGCTTCCGGACTCCGGGCAATGGAGCGCGCCATGGGGCTGTTTGAGGAGGCGGAGGTGCCCGTGCGCGTTGTGGTGTTGCCCTCAGGCGACCCGGATGGGTTTGTGCGTGAAACGGGGGCGGAGGCATTCCACGCCCTGGTGGAACGGGCCCTGCCGGTGTTTGAGTACCAGCTCACGATGGCAATATCGCGCCACGACCCGAAATCCGTTGAGGGCAAGGTTCGGATCTCCGACGAGCTGATTCCGGTCCTTGCGGCCGTGCGCAATCCCATCCGGCAGGCAGAGTACATCCGGGGTATGGCCGAGCGGCTGAACCTGCGGGAGGATGCAGTCCGGCAGCGCCTTCGGCGCACCGTGCGCGGAGGGAGCCCCGCGAATGAGCCGCCGACGCCGGCCGGGCCAGATCGGGCACGACAACAGGCGGAACGGATCCTGCTGCATTTGATGGTGCTCGAGCCGGATCTGCGGCCGGCGGTGGCCGAGCAACTGTCGGTGAAGGATTTTGTCGAACCACGCCACCGGGTCCTGGCAGGCGTCCTGCTGGAGTCTAGTAGCGGCCCCGAAGTGTTACAGGAATTGATAGAGGATGAGGAGGCCAAACGGCTGTTGATGCAATTGGTGTTCGAGGCTCCGCCCGTGGAGGAAAAAGACAAGCAGCGCGCAGTGCAGGAGTCGATGGACTACTTGACCCGCCGCATCCCCGGTGCGGAACGGCGGGAGATGCTGGGCCGGCAGATCGCCGCGGCCCAGGCGGCCGGGGACCTAGAGCAGGTTCGACGGTTGCAGATGGCGTACCTAGAACTGGTTAAGCAGAAAAGCCATGGCTAAGAAAAAGGCCGCGCCAGACGCGGCAACCACAACCGAGCCGCAGGAGATGCCAGAGCAGCTGAAGGCCCTGGTTGAGACGGGCAAGAAGCGCGGGTATCTCACGCACGACGAGATCCTCGAGCAGTTCCCGGAGGCTGAGCAGAAAATTGAGCTCATCGACCGGGTGTACCAGGCATTGCTCGAACAGGGGATCGATGTCGTTGAAGATGCTGAGGAGGCGAAGCCCAAAGGCAAGGACGAGGAGGAAGAGCCGCTTGTGCCCGAGGGTGTCGCGATCGATGACCCGGTTAGGATGTACCTCAAGGAGATCGGGAAGGTCGCGCTCCTCTCCCAGGCACAAGAAGTCGACCTGTCCCAGCGGATGGAGAAGGGCGACGAGGAAGCCAAGCGCCGCCTCATCGAGGCCAACCTGCGGCTGGTCGTGAGTATCGCCAAGAAGTATGTCGGGCGAGGAATGCTCTTCCTCGACCTGATCCAAGAGGGCAATCTGGGCCTCATCCGGGCAGTCGAGAAGTTCGACTGGCGCAAGGGTTTCAAGTTCAGCACGTATGCCACCTGGTGGATCCGGCAGGCGATCACCCGCGCGCTCGCGGATCAGGCGCGCACGATCCGCATCCCGGTGCACATGGTGGAGACGATCAACAAGCTCGTCCGGATCCAGCGCTCGCTGCTGCAGGAGAAGGGTCGCGATCCCACCGCTGAAGAGATCGCGCAGGCCATGAGCCTGGCTCCGGAGCGCGTGCGCGAGATCATGAAGATTGCACAGGAGCCGATCTCGCTGGAGACGCCGATCGGCGAGGAAGAGGACAGCCATCTCGGCGACTTCATTGAGGATCAGGAAGCGCTGGCTCCCGCCGAAGCCGCGTCCTTCACCATGCTCAAGGAGCAGCTGGAGGACGTGCTCGAAACCCTTACGCCGCGCGAACGAAAGGTGCTGAAGCTGCGCTTCGGGCTTGATGACGGACGGCCGCGCACGCTGGAAGAGGTGGGGCGCGAGTTCGGTGTCACCCGTGAGCGCATCCGGCAGATCGAGGCGAAGGCGCTCCGCAAACTGCGTCACCCTTCACGTTCAAAACGTCTGAAGGACTTCATCGAATAACAGCGTTGAAGGTTGAATGTTGAAGGTGCCGGAGGGGTTGCTGTGACCTTCGACCTTTAACCTTCAACCTTCAACGCTTTTGGAGTGTGCTATGGAGCACCACGTCAAGGACATGGGGTTGGTCAAAAAGGGCCGGCAGCGGATCGAGTGGGCCGACGCAGAGATGCCTGTGCTGGCAAAGATCCGCGACCGGTTCAGCCGCGAGCGGCCGCTACACGGCCTGCGGATCGCGGCGTGTCTTCATGTGACAACTGAAACCGCGAACCTGATGCGCACGCTCGTGGCCGGCGGCGCTCAGGTGCGGGTGTGCGCCAGCAACCCACTGTCCACGCAGGATGACGTCGCCGCCGCGCTTGTCGAAGAACAGATTGCCGTCTTCGCGATCAAAGGAGAGGACCGCGATACGTACTACCGCCACATCAACCAGGCGCTGGACTTCAAACCACATGTCACCATGGACGACGGCGCCGACCTTGTGTCGACGATCCACAGCGATCGCACGGAGTTGCTCAAAGAGATCGTCGCCGGGACAGAAGAAACCACCACGGGCGTGATCCGGCTTCGCGCGATGGCAAAGGATAGGGCCCTCAAGTATCCGATTATCGCCGTGAACGACGCGAAGACCAAGCACTTATTTGACAACCGTTACGGGACAGGACAGTCGACGATCGATGGATTGCTGCGAGCAACGAACCTGCTGCTGGCGGGCAAGACCATGGTCGTTTGCGGCTACGGTTCGTGCGGCCGCGGGCTGGCGATGCGCGCGCGAGGCATGGGAGCGCAGGTCGTCGTCACCGAGGTTTCGCCGCTTCACGCGCTCGAGGCCACGATGGAAGGATACATGGTGATGCCGATGGCCGAGGCGGCCAAAGTCGGCGACATCTTTATCACCGTGACCGGAAATCGCTCGGTCCTGCGCAAGGAGCACTTTGAGGCGATGAAGGACGGTGCGGTGCTCGGGAATTCGGGTCACTTCAACGTCGAAATCGACATACCGGCGCTGTCGGACATGGCGTCGTCGACGCGAGAAATGCGGGAGTTCGTCCAGGAATATCGCATGGCAGACGGGCGGCGACTATATCTTCTGGCCGAAGGCCGTTTGCTCAATCTTGCCGCGGCGGAGGGCCACCCGGCGGCGGTCATGGACATGAGTTTCGCAAACCAGGCCCTGGTAGCGGAGTATCTTGCAAAAAACGGCCGAAGTCTCGAACCGAACGTGTACACGGTGCCATCAGACATCGATCAGACGGTGGCGCGACTGAAGCTCGAAGCGATGGGCGTCGGCATCGACGAGCTCACCCCCGAACAGAAGAAATACCTCCAGTCCTGGGAAGAGGGCACGTAGTTCATCGGTGCCAGGCACCGATGAACTACAAATGACCAAAGCAGGTCAGGGATCGACGACGCTCCTGCTCGAACGCCGGCGCCATGAGCGCGTTGCGCGGCCTGCTCGACCTTGTCTTCCCGCCGGCGTGTCAAGTATGCCGAAAGTCAGCAACGTTCCCGCTATGCGCGGCCTGCCGCGGCGCCTTCCGGCTGGTCCGATCCCCTGTCTGTCAGAAATGTGGGAAGCCTCTACGAGGACCGAGTGATCTCATCTTCACCTGCATACCGTGTCGCCATCGCCGTCTGCGCTTTGCGGTCGCCCGCGCGGCCGGGATTTACGATGGCACGCTGCGCGAAGCGATCCACGCGCTGAAGTTCAAAGGCCGGCGGGCGCTCGCCGCGCCGCTTGGCGCGCTGATGGCGGAACGTCTTGCCGGAGTACGCCTGCCTGCCGCGAACCTTGTGATCCCGGTTCCCTTGCATCATCGCCGCCTGCGCGAGCGCGGCTACAACCAGTCGGAACTGCTGGCCGCAGAAATTGCCAGTCGGTTTGGATTGCTCGTGAGGTCAGATGTGTTGGTCAGACGTCAAGCGACCGAGGCGCAGAGCGGATTGACCTTAGATGATCGCAGGGCAAATGTCCGCGGAGCGTTCTTCGCTGCCTGCTCGATCGAAGGCCAGACGGTCCTCCTCGTCGATGACGTGTTATCCACCGGTTTCACAGCATCGGAGTGCGCAAGGGCTCTGCGGCAAGCAGGCGCGGCGCAAGTCGTCGTCCTTACCGCCGCGATCGTGGTGCTTGACTAGCCAGGAAGGGAACGCGACGCGGGCGCGCGGGGAGGCAGTTCAGTCGCCACGCGCAGTCCGGGTGGAGCAGCGAGGATCTGAGGGATCGCGTTGACCACGATTGCGCAGGTAGCCTGATCGCCCTGCACCCCACCGGGAAGTTCGATTCGCAGTGGTGGGTCTCCATCAACGGCAACCGTGTCTCGCTGATCTTTGGCGCCGACGGCCATGGTCAGATCGAGCGTGATTGCAGCGGCGCCGTCACGCATGCCGCGGCACCTCTGATGAAGACCTATAACCCGACGGTCACTGCCCACGACCGGGTCGATAGTCTCGTCGATGGCGCCAAGCGTCCATCCCATGGCGTCGGCGATCATCGCGACAGACTCGGGAAGGCCCACGTGGGCGAGCCGCCCCGCCGCAACGCCTTCATGGAACGCGTCAACCGTCAGCCCCACGCCCACTTTCTGTTGCAGCGGGCGCCGGCGGCGCCCAACATCAACGACACGCTGCACGGTGATCCCCGTAATCGCGTGGCAAGGAGACGTGAGGACAACGGGTAGGACATCCATGACGAATCCGGGATTCACCCCGAGTCCGACTACGGCAACGCCACGCGCGTGAGCGCGCTCATTGAGCGCGGCGGCATCGCCGGAATGGTGATGCCAGGGGAACGCGAGCTCCTCACATGTGGAGATCACATGGACGCCGAGGTCGATCAATGACTCAAGCTGTGAGCGCACCTGCGAGAGCCGTGACTGGGTCGAGTGCAGCGCAACGTCCGCGCGCACGGCAAGAGCAGTGGCGTCAGGAGAGGCAATACGGACGTCCGCAGGCGCCGCCGGGTGCCGGAGCAGGGTCGAGAGGGGGTGGCCGACTTTCGCGGGATCGATGTCGAAGGCGCCGACGATGCGGTGGCCGCGCGCGAGCGCAAGCTCGGCGATGCCGATACCGATGGATCCCAACCCATATTGGATGAAACGAACAGGCTGCACGACAGCCCAAATTTTAGCAGAAGCTTTACCCCCTCACCCTACCCCTCTCCCTCAACGGGGAGAGGGAAAGAGGTTGGCCCCTACCGGGGCCTCGCTAAAACGCCGCAAGGGGAGGTGGGGGCTCCTCCCCTTGCTGGTTGTGGTCGGCTCGAAGTCACTTACGCGCTACGTGCCTGATGCTGCACCCGATGTTCTTGAGGGTGATGCATGTACACGCTGACCCCGGCCGAACCGGTACACTGTGTGCTTTTGCTCCTGTCTCAATCCTTAGCGGCAGTTGCCTTTCATCTTCGCGTCGCCGTTGTGCATGCTGATGTGCTCCTGGGCACAGCGTCCTGCGGCCAGCGCATTGACCAGCCCGTTGCCATAATACTCGTCCGCGCCGCGGCGGCCGAGATCGACCGACGTCTGCCGGAGAATCTGGCGGAGCTGATCGCCGTTTAACGCGCCGCCGGCGACGCCATCAGCAATCGCGGCCACTCCACTGACGATCGCCGCGGCCATGCTGGTCCCGACGTTGAACACGTTGGTGCGACCCGTGCGGCACGGAAACACGATCATGTTGTTGGGTAGGAACTGGACGAAGCGGCTGCAGGCACCGATCATCGCGTCCGCCGGCATTCCAACTGGATTGGGGTTGCCGTTAGGGAGCGGCAGCAGCGGGTTGCACGCGACCATCGTGCCCGTCATGGGTGGCACGAGCACCGGCAGACAGCGAAACGGTGTCGCGTTGCCACCCGGGCCGGCGAAATTCACGATCGTTCGGCCGAAGTCGGAGTAGGGGGCCAGTGAGATAAAGCCCATGAAGTTCGTCGGTCCGATCGCGGACACAGCGTTGACTTCTGGGAACTCAGCCGGCACCTTTGTCAGATCGTGTTCATGATCCCAGTCGGTTCCTTCGTTACCGGCCGAGGCGACCAGAAAGGCTCCGCGGCGCTCAGCATACTTGATCGCGCGCTTGAGGGCCTGCTTCAGATGACCTGCGTTGAGTTCGTCCCTGGTCATCCGGGAACCAAAGCTCATGTTGATGATGTCAGCACCTGAGTCCGCAGCATAGCGAATCGCCAAGATGATCGCGCTCCAGGGCGCGAATCCGTTGCGGCCGCCGACCTTCACCGCAATCAGGTTCACGTGCGGCGCGACGCCGGCGATACTGAGGCCGTGGCCGGCGATGAGTCCCGCTACGAACGTCCCGTGGCCATTGAAGTCCAGGATGGGCAGAATCGGCGTGCCCGCCGGCAGGCCCGGGGGGAGAGGCATGAGCGCCTCATAGTAGAACGACTTGCTTCTGACCAGATCAACCTTGCCAGCCAGTTCCTGATGCGTGTAGTCGATACCGGTGTCAATCACGGCCACATCGACGCTCGGGCTGCCAGTGAAACCTTGCGCCCACGCGTCATCCGCGTCGATCGTCTTCATTGCCCACTGCACGAAGAAGAACCGTGCGAGTTGCGGGTTGTGGCCTTCCACCACGGTCCCCTCGGCAGCAGCCTCGGCCTCCAGCGTAATATCTGAGGCGAGACCACCGATGTAGACCATTTCGTCTTCGGCGACCGACTCGACGCCGCTGATCCCACTGGCCGCATCCATGAAGTTCGGCTCGTCAGACTCGACGACGGCGACTCCGATCTCGGGCACCATTTCAACAACACGCCCGCCTGCCGCTGCGATGACCGACTCCACGCCGAGTGGAAGCGACTCATTTCTGCCCAGCAGGATATAGCGCTTCGGTACCTGGGGTCCCTCAGCGGACACTGGCCCAGTGGTCCCAAGCGACAATGCGCTAATCGCGAGCGTGACGATGAGGAGCGCGACCACGAAACTGGACCCTATTGACACGCGCATTGGCGTGTTCCCTCCGTGTTTGCCGTAATGGTTGGCCCCGCCTATCGGTGTTCTCGACCCGGCATCCCCCTCAGCTAGGGCCGCTTACCCCCTCCAAGGAGCAAGAACGGTGCCGGGGAGGGGGACCAGCCTGGTTTGGCCAAAAGAGCCAGGATCATGCCGGTCGCGGTTGTTGCCATTGGGGGGAACTCGCTGATAAAGGACGAGGCGCGGCCCTCCGTGGCCGGGGAAATCGCGGCGCTGGAGGAAACCTGCGGCCACCTGGGGGCGATGCTGTCGCAGGGCTGGGACCTCGTCCTGACGCATGGCAACGGCCCGCAAGTCGGCTTCAACCTGCTCCGTTCAGAGCTGGCCGCCGCCGCGGCGCCTCCCTTGCCGCTCGACGTGCTGGGAGCCCAGACCCAGGGTTCGATCGGCTACCTCATGCAGCAGGTGCTGGGTAACGAATTGCGCCGCCGGGGAATCCGCAAGCGCGTGGTGACCGTTGTGACCCAGACGGTTGTCGATCCGGAGGATCCCGCATTCCACCGTCCGACCAAGCCGGTTGGTCCTTTCTACGAACGCGACGAGGCCGAGCGTCTCCAGCGCGAGCGCCGCTGGAGGATGGTGGAAGACGCTGGCCGGGGATGGCGGCGTGTTGTGCCGTCGCCGATGCCCCTTGAAATTGTCGAACGCCTGGTGATCAAAGGGTTGGTGCACCAGTCGATCATTGTGATCGCCGCCGGCGGCGGCGGAATCCCCGTGATCCGGCAGGGTGATGACGACCTTGCTGGCGTCGAGGCGGTCATCGACAAGGACCTGGCCACCTCGCTGCTCGCGCAGTCGATTGGCGCGGATCTGCTACTGATCTCAACGGCCGTCGAGCGTGTCGCAATTAACTACGGCAAACCGGAGCAGCGCGACCTTTCAGAGATGACGGTAGCCGAGGCCAAGCAGTATCTCAGCCAGGGACACTTTCCTCCGGGCAGCATGGGGCCCAAGATCCTGGCGGCCATCAGGTTCATGGAAGCTGGCGGTCACGAGGCGCTGATTACAACACCAGAGAGCATTGGGCGCGCACTCGCTGGTCAGACAGGGACACGAATCAAAGGGAATTCAGCTGGAGAGCTGAAAAGCTGAATAGCCGGAGAGCAGCCGCAGTAAATCTTCAGCCTTCTAGCTCTCCAGCTTTTCAGCTTCTTGTCGTGGGGTGACGACCGTGGAGCTTCGGCTTGCTGATCGAATGAGTGAGCTCGGCACCGAGACCGCGTTTGAAGTGCTGGCTAGAGCGCGGGAACTCGAACGTGCGGGGAAATCGGTCGTCCATCTCGAGATCGGAGAGCCCGACTTCGACACGCCGGCGCACATTAAGGACGCCGCCATTCGCGCGCTGCATGACGGCTTCACGCACTACACGCCGTCCGCCGGGCTGTATGAAGCGCGCGAGGCCGTAGCGGAGCACGTGTCGGTGACGCGCGGGATCCCGGTGGATCCCGATGAGATCGTGATCACGCCGGGCAGCAAACCCATCATGTTCTTTGCGATCCTCGCCCTTGTCGACCCGGGCGATGAGGTTATCTATCCCGACCCCGGGTATCCGATCTATGAGTCGGTCGCACGGTTTGCGGGTGCCGTGGCCAAACCGTTGGTCTTACGCGAGGAACGCGGCTTTCGAGTCGATCCAGATGATCTGCGACGGCTCGTGAACCCGAAAACAAGGCTCATCGTCCTCAACAGCCCCCACAACCCCTGCGGATCGGTCCTGACGCGAAACGATATCGAGGCGATCGCGGAGATTGTTGGCCGGTCGGGCGCAATGGTACTGGCGGATGAAATCTACTGGCAGATCATGTATGACAGCACGCACGTGAGTCTCGCCAGCATCCCGGGGATGAAAGAACGGACGATCATCCTCGATGGCTTCTCCAAAGCGTATGCCATGACGGGGTGGCGTCTGGGGTTCGGGGTCATGCGGAAGGACCTCGCCGCAAAGATTGCGCGGCTAATGGTGAACTCAAATTCCTGCGCGGCCGCCTTCACGCAGATCGCCGGCATTGCCGCGCTCCGTGGGCCTCAGGAACCGGTCAAGAAGATGGTCGCTGAGTTTCGCCGCAGGCGCGATGTGATTGTCCAGGGCCTGAAAGGGGTCGAAGGCGTCACCTGCGCCGTCCCCTTCGGCGCCTTCTATGCCTTCCCCAACGTCACCAAGATAGATCCTGACAGCAAGCGGCTGGCGGACTTCCTTCTTACTGACGGCGGGCTGGCCTGTCTCTCCGGCACCGCGTTCGGGGAGCACGGCCGTGGCTACCTGAGATTTTCCTACGCGAACAGTGTGGAGAAGATCGAGGAAGGATTACGCCGGATGCGGGAAGCGCTCAAACGGTACCGAGCTGCGGTCACTTAACTGCGGGATAAAGGGATAGGGGATAAAGGGATAACCCTGAAGCGACGTGGTGTATTACCTTATCCCCTTATCCCTCTATCCCCTTATCCCGTAGTTATTCACTTAACTTACCAGGCTGAAAGCTTCTGATCACTTCGTCGCACTGTTTCTGTCCGTCCCGCCAGCGCTCTAGCGGTTTCGCGCATACCGCGATCTGATACTGCCGTGAGCCGCTCACGACGACCCCGACGGATGCCCACTCGGTACCTTCCGTGGCACCGGTCACTTCGAACTTGTACCAGAGGACATCGGGCGAGGTGCGGGGATCCGGCTGAAATCCCGACACCCCGTGGATCGTGAGTAGTGAGAAGACGGCCCGCCTGATAGCCCCATCATTGAGGACGCCTTCCGAGGCAGAGGTCTGAACTAAGACAAACTCGGGCGCTGAGGTCGAGCGCTCTGCGTGCGCGGGTGGCACAAACCGCACCATCGTCTGGCCCTCCTCGACGCGAACCCATCCGGCCGGCCTCGTAATCGTGAACCCAAATCGGGAGTCCTGCTCTTGCTGCATACGAGTCGAGCGCTGCCCGCAGCCAGAAACTGCAAACACGAGCATGAGGATGAAGCAAATCCGACGGGTCACGGGGAGGAGGGTTACCGCCGTGGTGGTGGTGACGGTGCCCTGACGCAATTCATACAGTGATTGGTGAAGACCAGCACGAGATCGCCCTCGACGCGGCCCACGCCGCTCAAGTCCCCGACGGTGTCTGAGACGACATTTCGCCAAACGGGGACGCTGTTGATCAGTGTATAGGTGATTTTCGTCCCGATCTTACCCCAGTCATAGTAGAGGATCAGGTCGTACACGTGGCCCTCGTCGTCGACGACGGCCCGCATGGCATATGGAGGTCCGGAGCGGACCAACATGCTGCGCATGTTGGGGTTCGTGAAGAGCCAATGCGCGATGCGGCGACGGGTGGCGACATCGAGCTTGTCTTCGGGCTTGCCGTAGCGGCTGATGGCGTCATCGACGATGCTGCGGTGGACGCCGCCGAGGGCGTACTGGCGCCCAGGAAGATCCGGCAGCATGAAGACGTCGTGAGCGAGAAATGTCTCCTGGCTCTCTGTCTGCGTCTCGACTTTCTCTTCGATGAGCCTGCGGAGCGTTCCGGAGAATGGCCGGAGCAGCAGTGGAACATCCAGGCGATCGATCGTGACCTTGCGCCGCCGGACCTCTCCGGACTTGCGCCACTCGCGAAATGATCCTTGTGCGTTGGCCGTGACGCGGCTGCCGCGGACGACCAGGTTCAGTTTCCCCGAGAAGTCCGAGGTCAGCTCGTATGGCTCCTCGCCCTCAGTGGTAAAAAGCCGGGTCAGCAGCTGATCCACGGTCGGGCCCTGTGCCCATACCGCGGCCACCGCTATCAATGTGATCAGGCACGCAGCGGCGAGCCGCCGAGCGCCCAAGAAGGATGAGTCCACGTCGCCTAGCATTCCCGGTGATTCATTAGCTTAGCATTTCCATGCCGTTCCCAAAAGACCATTGCGTCCAACGGGCGGCGCCCGCGTCCTGCAAGAATCCTCAGCGCCGTGCGCTCGATCGGTCCGCGCCCGGCGGCGCGCGGATAGCCGAATGACACGATGATCGGCACGGTCTTCCCTTGGGGGATTTCCAGGAATCGTTTCGCCTCATCGTGCTGGTGCGGCGTGGCCGGGCACGACGCGACGCCGAAGTTCCAGCCGGTGAGCATCATGTTCTGCGCGCACCTGCCGGCGTCGAAGGCGTTGGCCGCGTCATCGACCACGATGGCCACTGCGGCCGCGGCAGTGGCAACGTGCTGCGCAAACCGTCCGAACCGGGCCAGCGCCGCAAGCCGCTCCCGGTTGCGGACGACGACGAACCGCCACGGCTGGCGGTTCCGGCTGCTACCGCTCATCCGCCCGCCGTTGAGGATCTTCCGAAGTACGTCGTCGGCAATCGGAGTGTCCGTGAACGTGCGCAGATCTTTCTTGCTGACGATGCACCGATAGGTGTCCATAGCGGGTGCTCTTCGCTGTGTGTCCCGCGCTTCCGTGCTCCCGCGCTCCCGTTTGTTAGAATGTGCGCATGTTGCAGCGTGGACTTCCCTCCGGTGGCCCGCTGTATCGGCTCCTCCGGGTTCTCGTGCGCGGGCTGTTGCGCGGCGTGTGGCGGCTGCAGTCTGAGGGGCTCGCCCACTTCCCGCAGCGAGGACCCGCTGTCATCGCCTGCAACCATCCGAGCGAGATCGATGTGATTGTGCTCTCCGCGGCGCTTCCATTCCGGCCCACATATCTCGCCTCGCAGCACATCGAGCAGTTCCCGGTGGTGTTCTGGCTTGCGCGGCAGTTCGATCCCGTGTTTATCCGGCGCGGACTCACCGACGTCGGAGCGATGCGCGCCTGTCTGTCGCGACTCGCGCAGGGAGAGGTGATCGTCGTCTTCCCCGAAGGTCGCGTGGTGCAAGATGCGGACCTCGGCCCGCTGCACAGGGGCGTCGCATTCCTTTCGATGCGTGCGCGCGCGCCTGTCGTTCCCGTGGCGCTGGGGGGGACGGGGACGATGTGGCCGCTTGGCGCACGATGGCCGCGACCGGCGCGACTACGCGTCCGCGTGGGCGCTCCGATCGCGCCGCCGCGTGAAGACGGCAAACACGCAGAGGAATTCATGGAACGAGTCGGCGAGGCATTGCGTAAACTCGTCGTGTCTGCGAAGGTCGAATAGTGATGAAGGCCGTGCTTGTCGCCCTTGCGACGTTCCTGCTCGGGGTTGCGAGCAGTGTTCAGGCATTCTATCGTCCCCCTGAAACACTCGAGGCCGCGGTGTCCGCGATCAAGGGGAGAGCCTGCGCGCCGCATGTGGCGTCGCTGCAGACGATGGCCGCGGACTCAACTGCCACCGGTGCGCGGGCCGGATACCTGCTGGCCCGCTGCTACGAGACGCTGGATCGTACTCATGACGCGTACACCATCCTCCTTGAAATCTCCGGCCGGTTTGCGCCTCTGGCCGCGCACGCGCGCTATCACGCCGCGCGCTTAGCGTTGGACCTCCACCGGCCACTCGACGCGCTGTCCGCGCTCGACGAAGTCAACGACGGGGAGTTGAAACGACCGTTTGGCCAGCGGCTGCGGCTCCTTCGCGCCGACGCGCTCTTGCGTGCAGCGCGCACAGCGGACGCTGCCCGCCTACTCCAGGCACTGCTGCGTGAGGACGGATTGGACGATGATGTTCTATCGGACGGATGGTGGTTGCTAGGTCTGGCTGCTGACCGTCTTGGAGATCGGGGGCAGGCGACTCGCGCGTACGGTATGGCATGGTGGGCGGTCCCGGGGAATCGACACGCGGCGGAGTCCGTCCGGCGACTGCGGGAATTGCACGGTGGGCGCGCACCCGTTCCGCCAGCGGATGCAAGGATCCTGCGCGGGTTTCGGCTGCTGAAGCGCGGACAACCGGAGGACGCGGAGGCCGAGCTCCTGGCGGGGGCGAGGGGTCAGGCGTCAGGCCAGCTCACGGCCAATGCGTGGCTGCAGATCGGGGTGATGCGCGGCGGAGGAAGGCGGGCCGTTTCCGCGTTCAGGGAGGCTGTGCGATATCCATATCAGGTCGCGCGCGCGCAATACTGGCTCGGCCGGAGTCTGCTGTCTGCCAGACGCGCAGGTGAAGGGACGAGAGTACTCCAACGTGTGGTGTCCCGCTTTGGCTCCACATCCTGGGCGCCGCGCGCATTGCTGCTCCTGGCGCGAAATTCCGAAGGTGAGCGCAGCGACGCGCTGTTTGCGGAGCTGGAGCGGCGCTATCCCAAGTCGGCGTCCGCCGATGAAGCCCGATGGCAACGCGGCTGGCGTCATTACAGGGCCGGAAGGTTTGCCAGTGCGGAAGCCGTCTTTCGCGATGCGGCGCAACGGCATCCCACGACGCCGCGGGCAGCCGCGAATCTCTACTGGGCGGCGAAGGCGAGGTCTGCGCGCGGTCAGGACGCGCGCATCGATACCGCGCTCGTCGCCGAGCGCTATCCGATGACCTTCTACGGACAGCGCGCAGCTACACGGTTGCGCACCATTCCGCCTCCGCCCGCGCCGACAGCAACGTCCGCGCGTCTTCCAGCCGAGACGTTCGGTGCGGCATTTGCGGAGCTCGACGCATTAGGATTCAATGCCGAGGCAGCCGAGTTGGTAGAGGCGGAGGTGACGCAATCTGCCGGCCGTGAACTGCTGCGGGCCGCGGCCGCGATCCGTCTGGAAGTTGGGCCCATTCATGAGGCGCTGCGCTTCTCAGAACCGGCCATTGCGCCGGCACTGGTTGGCGGCGCTCCAGCCGATCGTGAGTTGTGGATGCTGGCTTATCCTCGCGCGTATTGGACCGCGGTGGAGTCCACCGCAGCTGCCGCAGGCGTCGACCCATATCTGGTGCTCGCCGTAATGAGAGAGGAAAGTCGGTTCGACCCGCAGGTGGTCTCCATCGCCGGAGCGGTCGGGCTGTTGCAGCTCTTGCCAGGCACCGCGTCAGGGATCGCCGGGACGACGATGAGCGCGACGCAGCTGACTCAGCCGGAAGTGAACATTCGTCTCGGTACGGCGTATCTCGCCGGCCTGTTGCGCCGGTTCCGGGGGGACGTGCCACTCGCGCTGGCCGGTTACAACGCGGGACCCGGCGCGGCGCAGCGATTCTCTCGTTTATCGCGGGCCGATATGGACCTATTTTTCGAGCGCATCCCGTTTGTCGAGACGCGCGCGTACGTGCAACGGGTGCTGCAGACCTACGGAATCTACCGCTGGCTCTACC
>Ga0209853_1000044_pt1 | contig 31243 bp, 29 predicted proteins | sample GWRWS1_30_40_FD_187224 | JGI IMG/M metagenome (GOLD analysis project Ga0209853, IMG submission 187224) | Riverbed sediment microbial communities from areas with vegetation nearby in Columbia River, Washington, USA - GW-RW S1_30_40 (SPAdes)... | ecosystem: Environmental > Aquatic > Freshwater >...
CCCACATGGTCGCCCAGCGGCGCGCCCACGCGAGCTCGCGCGTGGCGAGGGCGTAGGGGTTGGCAAGCGAGAGCAGCAGCGCGCGGACGTACACCTCGGCGCACGTCGACACCGCCTTGGAGCGATAGCCCGCGGACACCGTGGTCATGGCGAGGCCGGCCTCGTCCGCGGCGCGGTAGAGCTGATGGAGGTCGCGCCACTGCTCGTTGTCGATCTCGCGCCGCGAGCGGTAGTGGGCGAGCATCAGCTCGGCGATGCAGTCGAGCGCGCGCTGCGCGAGCAGCGGCTTCTGCTTGGCGAGGTCGGCGCTCCCGTCCTCGAGCGCGCTGCGAAGCAGCCGGCGATAGGCGCGGCCGAGGGTGGTCCAGAGGTCGAAGACCTGCTCGAACGCGGTGATCTCGAAGTCCTTGAGCGGGAGCGGGCGGCCGGCGTAGCGCTTCGCGTGCTCGGCCTGCGCGACGACGATCGGCTCGCGCAGCCGCTCGAGCACCTCGACGAGCGCGCCCTCCGCGGGCGGCACTTCCTCGAGCGATTCGAGGAGCCCCGTCAGCTCGCGGCAGGCCTGCTTCGGATCGGCGAGCGCGGCGCGCGCGAGCCAGGCTTCGCAGCTCTTGAGGTCGGTGACCACGGGCTGCTGCGTGCTGGGGGCAAAGCTCGGCATGGCAGTCGTTCGGCGCAATTCGCGTGGACAGGCCCTGGGGCCCCGGTATGCAAACGGCATGCAGTATATCGCCCATTCCGTTGATTTGGCTGAGCCTTCGTTGGCGCCCGCGCGCGTGGTCCGCAGCCGGGCGCCGGGCAAAAGTCACAGGAGGGCGGCGAGAAGGGCGGCGAGCCGCTCGCGATCGAGGGTGTGCGCCGGCGCGGCCTCGCGCGCCGGGGTAGCCCAGATCGGGGCGGGGAAGTGGCGGTCGTCGCGGAAGCGCGGAATCACGTGCCAGTGGAGGTGCGGCACGACGTTCCCGAGGCTGGCGAGGTTCACCTTGTCCGGCGCGAGCGCGTCGCGGAGCGCGCGTTCGGCGGCGAAGACCGCGCGCATCAGGCGTGCGCGTTCGGCCTCTTCGAGGTCGGTCATCTCGGCCGCGTGCCGATCGAGGATGACGCGGCAGAACCCCGGGTAATGCGGGTCGGCGACCAGCACGATCCGGCAGAAGCCGTCGCGCCAGAGGACCTCGCCGCCGTCCTCGCGGCAGAGCTCGCAGGTCGCCGCCATGCTCGACACGGCGACGATTCTAGTGGCTACTGCCGGGTGATGCGGTAGATCTTGTTGCTCGCGGTGATGACGTACAGCTCCCGGCTCGCGTCCTCGCCGAACGAGATGACGCGCCCGACGTCGGGCGTGTTCCAGTCGATCTTCTCGCTCGCCTGGTTGTTCGTGAAGCGGAAGCTGCGGATGAAGCCCGGGCAGTAGTCCGAGTAGAAGTAGCGGCCCGTGAGCTCCGGCATTGCCGCACCCCGATACACGTGTCCGCCGGTGATCGCGCACGCGCCGGTGGAGTGGTCGTACTCGAGTACCGGCAGCGTCTGGCCCCCCATGTTGCAGGTCGCCTGATCGTCCGGAAAGCACTTGGTGCCCTCGGTGAGCGGCCAGCCGAAATTCACCGCGAACCCCGGCGCGGGCGCGTCGCGGATCACGACGTCGACCTCCTCGTACCGGTTCTGGCCGACGTCGGCGATGTACAGGCGGTTCGTCGGCGCGTCGAACGACCAGCGCCACGGGTTCCGCAGCCCGATCCCCCAGACCTCGTTCGCGAGCGGGTTCGTCGGCGGGATGGTGTAGGGCAGCGTGCTCACGTCGATGCGCAGCATCTTGCCGAGGAGGCGATTCGGGTTCTGCGCGTTCATCTGCGGATCGCCGCCGCCGCCGCCGTCGCCGGTGGAGATGAAGAGCATGCCGTCCGTGCCGAATGCGGCGACGCCGCCATTGTGGTTGTCGAACTGCGCGTGCGGAATCCTGATGACCGGCGTGCTGGTCGCGGCGGCGACGTTCGGATTCGCCGCCGAGGCGGCAAAGCGCTCGACCGTGATCTCGCCCGCGGGGTTCGTGAAGTGCAGGAAGAACCAGCCGTTCTGCGCGTACTGTGGATGGAACGCGAACGAGAGCACACCGCGCTCGCCGGAGGTCGAGACGCGCGCCGAGATATCGAGGAAGGGCGTCGCGAGCAGCGTGCCGTTCTGGACGACGCGGATGCGCCCGGTGCGCTCGGCGATGAAGATCCGCGTCGCGTCCCCCGGCGGCGAGGCGAGGAAGATCGGCTGGTCGAGCCCGGTCCAGGGCATCTCCTCGAGGCGGATTGCGAACGCCTGCTGGACGTTGTAACTCACGGTCGCGGGTGCGGTCTGGCCCGACGCCACCTGGATCGTCTGCGTCGCCGCGGTGGGCGCCATCACCACCTGGCCCGTGAGCACCGACTCGGCGGCAACCGTGTAGGCGCCGGGCGGGAGGTTGGCGAGGGTGCGCGTCGCGGTCACGAACTGGGTCATCCCGGCCCCGGTGACTGTCACGTGCGCCTCGAGTCCCGACGGCAGCCCGGCGATCTGGACGCTCATGGCGCCGGCGGCCGGAGCGGGCGCGGGGGCCGGGGCGGGAGCAGGCGCAGGGGCGGGCGCCGGCGCCGCGGCCGAGGTGGTGGTCGCGGGCGGGTCCTCCTTGTCGCCGATGCGGCAGCCGGCGACGAGGCAGGCGAGGACGAGGGCAGTTGCGGCGCAGCGGGTCGAGACCATCACTTCCTCCTGATGAGCCCGCGCCGCCAGGCGGGCTTCTATGACAACGTCATTATGACGATAGCATGAAAGGAGGGTTGCCGGGAACCCCCCGGTCGAGCGGGGTCGGGATCGAAGGGGAGGCAAGAACGCGGCCCGTGGCGCGGGGGGAGAATCACGGTCCCGCTCACCCGCACGCGGCGAGCGTTTCGAAGGAAGGCCCTATGTCGCGCACATCCCCCATTGCCTGGCTGCTCGTGCTGGTTCTCGCGGTGCACGGCGGCGCGGCGCTCGCCCAGCCCTATCCGAGCAAGCCGGTCCGATTCGTCGTCGGCTTCCCGCCCGGCGGCGGCACGGACATCATGGCCCGGCTGCTTGCGGCGAAGCTGCCGGAGTTCCTCGGCCAGCCGTTCGTCGTCGAGAACCGTCCCGGCGCCGCCACCAACATCGCCACGGAGCACGTGGTGAGATCGGCCCCGGACGGCTACACGATCCTGGTGACCACGGCGACGATGGCAATGAACTCGTCGTTCTACAAGAAGTTGCCGTTCGACGTGCTGCGCGACCTCGCGCCGGTCTCGATCTTCTCCGACAGCCCGAACGTCCTCGTGGTGCGCGCCAGTCTCGCGGCGAAGGATGTCGGCGAGGTGGTCGCGCTCGCGCGCGCGAAGCCGGGTGTGCTGAACTACTCGTCCGCCGGCACGGGCACGACCCAGCACATGACCGGTGAGCTGTTCAAGCTGCGGACCGGAACCGATATCGTGCATGTGCCGTTCAAGGGCACCGGGCCATCGCTTACGACGCTGATCGCCGGCGACGTCGACATGACCTTCGCCAACATTCCGGCGATCCTGCCCCACGTCCGGGCCGGGCGCCTGCGGGCGCTCGCCGTGGCCGGCGACAAGCGCTCCGACCTCATGCCCGAGGTGCCGACGATGAAGGAGGCCGGCGTCGACGGCGTGGAAGTGACGATCTGGTACGGCGTGCTCGCGCCGGCCGCGACGCCGCGCGCGGTCGTCGACACGCTGGCAGCCGCGGTGATCAAGGCCGCGCGCTCGCCCGACATCCGGCAGCGCCTGCTCGAGCAGGGCGCGGAGCCGATCGGCAACACGCCGGAGGAATTCGCCAGGCAACTGCGCGAAGAGGTGGCGCGGTGGAACAAGGTGGTCGCGGCCTCGGGCATCCGCGTGGACTGAACGCGCCTCGGGCGCGAGCCGGATAAACTCCGCGCTTCTTTTCTGAGAGGGGGACGGACGATGAGCAAGTTCGTGCTGACGGTGGGACTCGTGGTCAAGTCCGACCAGGTGGACCGCTTCATGTCGATGCTGCTGGAGAACGCCAAGGCGGCACGCGAAACGGAGCCGGGCTGCCGGCAGTTCGACGTCCTCGTGGACCCGAAGGACCGTACCCGTGTGATGCTGTACGAAGTCTACGAGGACGAGCCGGCGTTCCAGACGCATCAGCAGACGCCGCATTTCAAGCGGTACATCGCCGAGGCGATCCCGCTCCTGCAGTCCCGCGACCGGTTCTTCTTCCGGCGCGTCGCGCCCTAGGGCAGCCGATCGCCGTGCTCACGCTGCGGAGCTTCCTCGGTGGCGAGTGGCGCGCGGGATCGGGCGAGCCGCAGACGCTCGTCAACCCCGCCACCGAGGAGCCGCTCGCGCGCGCGGGGAGCGATGGCGTCGATCTCGCGGCGGCGCTCGATCACGCCCGCCGGCAGGGCGGGCCCGCGTTGCGAGCCCTGAGCTTCGCCGAGCGCGGGGCGCTGTTGAAGGCGATGGCGGAGGCGCTGCAGAAGGCGCGCGACGAGCTGCTCCAGCTCGCGATCGCGAACGGCGGCAACACCCGCTCTGACGCCAAGTTCGACGTCGACGGCGCAATCGCCACGCTGCACGCCTACGCCGAGATCGGCGCCGGGCTGGGCGCGGCGCGGTTTCTGCTCGACGGCGAGGGCATTCAGCTCGGCCGCTCGCCGCGCTTCCACGGCCAGCACGTCGCGGTGCCCCGGCAGGGCGTGGCGGTGCACGTCAACGCCTTCAACTTTCCGGCGTGGGGCTTCGCGGAGAAGGCGGCGGTGGCGCTCCTCGCCGGGATGCCGGTGCTCAGCAAGCCGGCGACGAGCTCCGCGATGGTGGCGCACCGGATTGTGGAGATCCTCGTCGAGAAGAAGGTTCTCCCGGCCGGCGCGCTGTCGCTGCTCGTCGGCAGCCCGCGCGACCTCGTGTCGCATCTGGGCGCGCAGGACGTGCTCGCGTTCACCGGGTCGAGCGATACCGGCGCGCAGATCCGCGCGGCGCCCAACGTCATCCGCGAGTCGGTGCGGTTGAACGTCGAGGCGGACAGCCTGAACGCAGCGGTGCTCGGGCCCGATGTCGAGCCCGGCTCCGACATGTACGAGCTCGCCCTCGACGACGTCGCGCGCGACATGACGCAAAAGGCAGGCCAGAAGTGCACCGCGATCCGGCGAGTGCTCGTTCCGGACGCGATCGCCGCGCGCGTGCGAGATGACCTCGTCGAGCGCCTGAGCGGCGTGCGCGTGGGCAATCCGGCGCTCGAGGACGTGCGGATGGGGCCGCTCGCGACGGCCTCGCAACTCGCCGACGTGCGCGAGGGCGTCGGACGGCTCGCTTCCGAAGGGCGGCTCGCGTTCGGCAGCGCCGCGCCGCTCGCTGCCGCGGGTGTCGACGCGGGCAAGGGCTTCTTCATCTCGCCGGTCGTCGTGGAGGTTCCGGCCGGCGCGACGACCGTTCATTCGCGCGAGATCTTCGGTCCAGTGGCGGCGCTCTTGCCGTACTCCGGGCAGGCTGCGGAGGCAACGGAGATCGTGGCGCGCGGCAACGGCGGCCTCGTGGCTTCGGTCTACGCCGAGGACACCGGCTGGATCGGCGAGGTCGTGTTCGGCCTCGCGCCGCTGCAGGGACGGATCTTCCTCGGCCATCCCAAGATCGAGCTCTCGCCCGGTCCGGGGACCGTGCTGCCGCAGCTCGTGCACGGCGGCCCGGGGCGCGCGGGCGGCGGCGAGGAGCTCGGCGGCCCGCGCGGCCTGGCGTTCTACATGCAACGCGTGGCGCTCGAGGGCTCCCGGCCGGTGATCGCGAAGGTGCTTGGGACCGGGTCGGGCTGAGCGCGGCCTGGCAGCGTATGAAGATCAAGACCTCGGTGACCCTTTCAGACACGCTGCTCGCCGCGATTGACCGGCACGCCGGCAAGGACGCCAACCGATCGGAGTTCATCGAGACCGCAGTGCGCGCCTGCATCGCGGCGCTCGTGCGCAAGCAGCAGAACCTGCGCGACCTCGCGATCATCAACCGACGCGCTGCGCGGCTCAACCGCGAAGCGAACGACGTGCTCGACTACCAGCTTCCGCTTTGAGGCGAGCTCTACCGGGTCAGGCATCTCTCGCGCCAAGACCCGAAGCGCTCAGGGGTGTTCGTAGTGGTGAGCCGGCAAGTGCTGATCGACTCGCGTTTCTCCACCGCTCGCGCACGACAGCAGCCTCCACTGCGACGAAGCCGTGAGCTTGACGAAGGCCGTGCTCACCGACTGCATCGGCACGTTGTCGCCGCGGAGGATCGCAGCACTCAACCGCGCCTTGCGCGTCGCACTCGACATTCTGGATTGAACGGCGCCCCGCGCGCGCGGCGGCCGCGCCGCGCCGCCGCGGGCAAGGGCTTCTTCATCTCGCCGGTCGTCGTGGAGGCTCCGGCCGGCGCGACCGTTCGACATCCCCTCCGGGACATCTGCCCCAGATCGCGGGCGTCCAGCCGTCCTGGCGCGTCTGTTTGCCCGAACGACACGGCGCAAAGCAGTACCGCTGCCCCATGACAGCCAGCTACCGTTCTTGCAGACTGACTGCATTCCATGTGCGGCTCGTCCCCTTGATCGGAAGGAAGCACCCTTGAAGCAGATCCTTGCTGCGATGCTCTGGGTATCGGCGACGGCGTTGGCGGGACACGCGACCGCGCAAACGAACTATCCCGAAAAGCCCGTCCGCATCATCGTCGGTTTCTCGCCCGGCGGCCCGACCGACACCGTCGCGCGTCTGCTCGGCCAGAAATTTGCCGAGGCATGGGGAAAGCCGGTCATGGTCGAGAATGTCCTCGGCGCCGCCGGCAGCATCGCAGCCGACCGCGTGGCAAAGGCGGCGCCAGACGGCTATACGCTGGGGCTCGCGAACGACGCGCAGATCGTCATCAATCCCAGTCTGTACAAGCTGCCGTACGACCCGGTGAAGGATTTCGCGCCGATCTCGCAGGTGTTCATAACCTCGAACATCCTGGTCGTGCACAACGCGGTGCCGGCGAAGAACGTTCGGGAGTTGGTCGCGCTGGCCAAAGCTCGGCCCGGCGAGCTTACTTTTGCCTCCGGCGGGAGCGGTAACCAGTCTCGCCTATCCGGAGAGTGGTTGAAGTCCATGGCGGGCGTCGACATTTCGCATATTCCCTACAAAGGTGGGGCCCAGGCGATACCAGACCTGCTTGCCGGGCGCGTCACGATGATGTTCAGCCCCATCCAGACGCTCCTGCCCCTGGTGCGCGAAGGAAAGCTGCGCGCCCTCGCGGTGACCTCGTTGCGACGCTCGTCGGCGGTCCCCGAGTTGCCGACCATGGACGAGTCCGGGTATCGGGGCTTTGAAGCTACGCCATGGCAAGGTCTGCTCGCGCCTGCCGGGACGCCGGCGGCGATCGTCGGCAAACTCCATCTCGAAACCGTCAGGGTGCTCGCGTTAGTCGATGTGCGCGCCAAACTCGCCGATCTTGGCATGGAAGTCATCGGCAACTCTCCCGATGAGTTCGCAGCGGCCATCAGGTCCGAGCTCCCAAAGTGGGCGAAGCTGATCAAAGAGTCGGGCATAAAGCCCGACTAGCACATTCTTCGGCGCTCGATTCGCCGCATCGGAAACCTCCGCCTGAATCGTCTGGACGAACGCCTGACGGCGGCCCGTCCCATACCTTCATGTGTCCACCCTACCGTTACGCTATGATCGCGCGCAGCCTCACGTTCGCATGCCATGCTTCAGCCTGCGCAGCGGATCCGCTTCTGCACGAGCCGCGACGGCACGCGCATCGCGTATGCGACCTGCGGCGCGGGTCCGCCGCTGGTCTGGGCGGCCAGTTGGGTCCACCACCTCGAGTTGGATTGGGACAGCCCGCTCTGGCGTCCCTGGATCTCCCTGCTAACGCGGCGCCACACGCTCGTCCGCTACGATTGGCGCGGCTGCGGCCTGTCCGACCGGGAGCAGGTCGAATTCTCCTTCGAAAGTTTTGTTGGGGACCTCGAGGCGGTGATCGAGGCCGCCGGCCTCGAGCAGTTCGTCTTATTCGGAACAGCGGGCGGGTCGGCGATCGGCACGACCTATGCCGTTCGCCATCCGGACCGAGTGCGCCGTCTTGCCCTCTACGCTGGCTACGTTCGCAATAAGCTGGCGGGCAACCCGACGCCTCGCGAAATGGAGGAGGCGCAAGCCCGGCTCAAAGTGATGGAACTCGGCTGGCTCAATGACCCCCCGGCGTTCGGCCAATTCTTCAGGTCGCTCCATATGCCGGACGCGTCGGCCGAGCAATTTCAATCGTTCAATGATCTGGTGCGCCGGACGACGTCCCCGGCCAACGCCGTCGCCCTGTTGCAGGCTCTCTTCCGGGTCGACGTGCAGGAGATCGTGCCCAAAGTCCGCTGCCCGACGCTCGTGCTCCACGCCCGCGGGGATTCGATAATCCCGTTCGAGCAGGGCCGGTCCGTTGCGGGGCTCATATCCGGCGCGCGGTTCGTTCCGCTCGAGAGCCGCAACCATCTGCTCTTGGATACCGAGCCGGCGTGGCAGCAGCTCGTCGAGGCGCTCGATGATTTTCTGCCGGCGGCATCTGCCCGGCCCGCCGGACTTGGAGGTACGCCGCTCGACGAGTTCACTCCGCGCGAGTGCGAAGTCCTGGAACTGGTCGCCCAGGGACTCGACAACGATACGATCGGGGAGCGGCTCCACATCAGCAAGCGCACCGCACGCAATCACGTGTCCACGATTCTTGGCAAGCTTGGCCTCAACACGCGAGCGCAAGTCATCGTGCGCGCCCGCGAAGGCGGCTTCGGGCAGGACCGCTAGGCCCCGCCCGTCTGGCGTTACGCGAACGCCGCGCGCGGACGGCGCGGGCGCAGCATGAACCAGAAGAGCCAGAACATCGCCAAGGCCGCGAGCAGGTGCTTGATGGCGTGGCCGCCCATGACGCCACCGAGGGAGTAGACCCACCCGTCGAGCACCTTGTCGAACGGCATGGCGAGCGCGTACCACGCCACGGCCACGAGCGCCTGTCCACCGTGCGTGTACGGCGACGGGAACAGCACCAGCACGAGCGTCGCCACCCCGAGCGATCCGTAGAGACCCACGAGATACGGCCAGAGGTTCTCGGCGCCGCCGGCCTCGCTCATGCGCCAGTAGACGAGGGTGCCCGGCAGGAAGATCGCGAGCGCGAGACAGACGGCCACGCCTGCCCGGCCGTCGACGCGTTCCACGATGAACGCGCCCGTGAGCGCGGCGACCGCGAGCGTCATCGGGCAGCGGTCCCAGAACAGCGTTGCGTTGGTCGGCACGTAGTGGTAATAGCCTGAGCCCAACCCGACCAGTACGGCAGCCGCGAAGAAGCTGGCGTAGAGCGCGAGCTCCGTCCGGGTTCGGAAGCGCGTACCGAGGAGCCGGGAGCGCTCGGTCCAGAACCAGGCGAGCCCCCACACGCCCACCAGCACGAACGCGAGGTTCGAGGCCACGTTGGTGAAGTTCGGGATCCCCAGGCAAGTGACCTGGTCCGCAAACACGTTGTAGGCCGGCGCCCTTAATCGGTGCGCGAACACCGCGAGCAGCATCGCCCCCGCCGCGATCCAGAGGACGGCGAGGCGCGTCCGGCGCGACAGGCCGCGCAGCCCGCCGCCGGCGGAAGCGATGGTGTCTGCCTGGCTCATCGGGGCGGATTATCAAAGGATGCCGACGGCTACGCCACTGCCGTCGGCGCGAGCGCATCGATGTCGGTCACGACGTCGATGATGACCGGACGGTCGGCAGCGAGCGCGCGGGCTAGCGCGGGCGCGAACTCGGCCGGCTTTTCCACCCGTAGCCCCACCGCGCCCATCTCCTCCGCGATGCGCGCGAAGTTGACCTTGCGGTAGGTCCACAGCTCGCGCGCCTTTTCCGTCTGCTCGCCACCGTAGGCGCGGTCGAAGCCGCGCTTGGACTGGTTGCCGCTCGCGTTGTTGTTCACGACGGTGACGGTGTTGATGCGCCAGCGCGCGGCGGTCTCGATCTCGCCGATGTGATACCAGAGCCCCGCGTCGCCGGTGAACGTCACGACCGGCCGCTCCGGGCACGCGCACTTCGCGCCGAGCCCCGCCGGGAACGCCCAGCCGAGATGCCCGGCGCTGCGTAGATAGCTTTGCCCGGGTGAGCGCAGGTCGAACATGCCGCCCATCCACATGCCCGCGTGACCGGTGTCGACCACGACGATCGCGTCGTCGGGCACGTGCCGCGTGAGCTCGCCGCAGATGCGCTCCGGGCGGATCGGCACTGCATCGGACTCCAGCATCGGGCGGTACTTCGCAGACCACGCCTCGCAGATCGAGCGCGCCTCTTCCCGCCACGGCTGCCGTCGCGCGGCGGTTGGCGCGTCCGCGTGCTCGACCATGCGCGCGAGCGTCGTCTTCGCGTCGCCGAGCACCGCGGCCTGCAACGGATAGTTCCGGCCGAGCGTCTCCGGGTCGAGGTCGATCTGGATCGCCGGGACCCCGACCTTCGGCACCGCCCAGAAGTGCGTCGTCATCCCGCCCGCTTCCGTACCGACGAAGCAGACGAGGTCCGCGGCCGCGACCACGCGGTTCGCGCTCTCGCGCGAGTAGCTGCCGGCGACCCCGACCGACAACGGATGAGTCCCCGGGATGCTGTCCTTGCCGTTCAGCGAGGTCGCGACCGGGATTCCAAGCTTGTCCGCGAGCGCGACGAGCTCCCGCCCCGCGCCGGAGGCGCGCACGCCGCCCCCGGCGACGATCACCGGCCGTTCTGCCCGTTGCAAGAGCTCGAGCGCCGCCAGCACGCTCGCGCGATCGGGCTCCGACCGGAACGGCGGCACGCGCGCGAACTGCGGCTCGCAGAGCGGTTCCATCTCCGCCTCGTCCTGGTCGATCTGCCCTTCGTTGCCGCGGAACTGCAGATGCACCGGGCCGGGCGTGCCCGACACGGCGGCGCGGAACGCCTGCCGGACCATGTCCGGAAAACGCTCGACCGCATCGACCGTGGCGTTGAACTTGGTGACCGGCTCGAACGCCGGGACGTCGTCGACCTCCTGGTAGACCTTGCGGAACTTCGTCTTCGGATCGCGTCCGCCGGTGAACGCGATGACAGGCGAGTGCGCGAGATATGCATCGCGCAGGCCCGCCGCGAGATTGAGCGCGCCGATGACCTGCGCCATGCAGACGCCGGGGCGGCCCGACGCGCGCGCGTAGCCGTCGGCCATGTACGCCGCGGACTTCTCGCCGTGCGTGTGGATCCGCTGGATGCTGGTGCGCCGCTCCATCTCCGCGAACGTCCGGCGGAGCACCGCGGGCACCATGAACACGTGGGTGACGCCGTAGCCCGCGAGCATGTCGGCCAGAATCTGAGCGCCTGTCATCTTCGCCATCGTCGCGTGCCTCGAGGGGTCGGATCGCGGTTCGATGATAGCGCCTTGCGCCGGATTGCCTCGCCATTGAGCGTTCGCTAGACTGCGCGCTCCCCGCCCGAGAGCAGGACCATGCCGAAAAGACCCGCTGCGAAGCTCCGGACCCGCAACACCCTCGACGCCAGGCACCGCAAGCTCACCCGCAAGGACGTGCGGGCCGCGGCGAAGCGGCTCAAGAACTGGGGACGCTGGGGCCGGGACGACGAGCTCGGCACGCTCAACTTCGTCAGCCCGGAGAACATCGTCGAGGCGGCACGGCTGGTGCGCCGGGGCAAGGTGTTCTCGCTCGCGCTCAACTTCGACTCGAAGGGCCCGCAGGGCGGCAAGTCGAAGTATCCATCGCTCGGCCGCTTCAACCCGGTGCACGTCATGCTCCGTACGGGTACCGATGCCTATTCCGGCGTGCTCGACCATCGGAAAATCCGCGGCGCCGACGACCTGGTGATCATGCCGCTCCAGTGCGGCACCCAGTGGGACGGGCTCGGCCACATCTTCTACGAAGACTACATGTGGAACGGCTACGACTGCCGCACGGTCACCACCTCCGGTGCGCAGAAGGCCGGCATCGAGAAGACCAAGGAGCGCATGGTCGGCCGCGGGGTGCTGCTCGACATCGCGGCGCTCCTCGGCAAGCGCTGGCTGCCCGACGGCTTCGCGATCACCAACGAGCTCCTCGAGGCGGCGGAGGCGAAGCAGCGGGTCAACGTCAAGCGCGGCGACTATCTCATCGTCCGCACCGGCCACGTCGAGGCCAAGCTCGCGTCCAAGACCTGGGACGGCTATTCGGGCGGCGACGCGCCCGGGCTCGCGTTCGAGACGCTCGACTGGCTGCACGGACGCGAGGTCGCGGCGGTCGTCACCGACACCTGGGGCGTCGAGGTGCGGCCGAACGAGACCGAGGACACGAACCAGCCCTGGCACTGGATCGCGATTCCGATCATGGGGCTCACGGTCGGCGAGATCTTCCATCTCGCCGACCTCGCGAAGGACTGCCGGGAGGACGGCCGCTACGAGTTCCTGTTCGTCGCGCCGGCGCTCCCGATCACCGGCGCAGTCGGCTCGCCGGTGAACCCGCTCGCGATCAAGTGAGGGCTCACCGGCGGGCGTAGGCGCACACTTGCGAGGTGATCATGAACGCTCGAAGCACAGGGATCGCCGGACTGGCGCTTGCGTGCACGCTGACCGCCGCAGTCGTCCAGGCCCAGCAGTCCGCTTACCCCACGCGCCCGCTGCGCCTGATCCTGCCGTTCCCGCCGGGCGGCTCCACCGATCTCCTCGGCCGGACGCTGTCGGAGAAGCTCTCCGGCGAGCTTCGGCAGCCGGTGGTCGCCGAGAATCGGCCCGGCGCGGGCGGCAACGTCGGCGCCGAGGTCGCGGCGAGAGCGGCGCCCGACGGCTACACCCTCGTGCTGTGCGCCCCGTCGCTCGCGATCAGCCCGAGCCTCTATCCGAAGCTGAACTACGACCCGCTGCGCGACCTCGCGCCGATCGCCCTCGTCGCCACGATCCCGAACCTGTTCGTCGTGCACCCGTCGGTGCCGGCGAGATCGCTCGCGGAGCTGGCGCAGTACGCGCGCGACAATCCCGGCAAGCTCAATTTCGGCACCGGCGGCCCCGGCACGTCGAATCAGCTTGCGAGCGACATGTTCCGGATGCTGACCAGGACCAACATCGTTCAAGTCCCCTACAAGGGCGCCGAGAACGCGATGCTCGCCGTGCTCGCGGGCCAGGTGCACATGGTCGTGATCGGGCCCCCGGCGTCCGCCACGCACGTCAAGAGCGGGAAGCTGCGCGCGCTCGCGGTGCTGGGGAAGGAACGCTATCCGGGTCTGCCCGAGGTCCCCACGGCGGCCGAGTCCGGCATACCGGAGTTCGAGGTCGACACCTGGTACGGCGTGCTCGCGCCCGCCGGCGTGCCGCGCGAAATCGTCGCGCGGCTCAACGCCGAGCTCACGAAGATCATGCAGTCTCCCGACATGCGCGAACGCCTCGCCGGCATGGGCATCGAGCCGCTCACGAGCACGCCGGCCGAGTTCGGGGACTTCATCAAGACCGAAGCGGCGAAGTGGGCGAACGTGGTCAAGGCCGCCGGCGCACGCGCTGAGTGAGCGCGTGACCAACGTCACGCGGCGGTAACGCGACGTGATCGCCGGGCGCGGCAGGGGTGATCTATTCCTGCCAAGGCCGCCGCCCGCCCTTGCCGGTGATCCGTCCGGCCCCTCATAGTGGATTATGCGACTCGATCGTGAGGGGAGAGCAATGAGAACCTTGTCCCTGGCCCTGATTCTCGCCACCGCCAGCGCGGGCGCGGCGGCGCAGGCCTACCGATGGGTGGACGAAAAAGGCAAGGTGCACTACGGCGATCGGCCTCCCTCGACGGCCAACGCGTCGGTGCCGGGCACGCGCGGCGCGAAGCCCAGGACCGGTGATCCGGTGACGCCGGGGATGAAGCCCGAGGAAGTTCAGGAGGTCTTCGGCAAGCCCGACCACGTGCGCAAGGTCGCGACGGCCGCGGGCGAGGCGCAGTACTGGACCTATCGCAGGCCGAAGGGGCAGAGCTCGAGCTATACGATCAAGATCGAGAACGGCGTGGTCGCGGAAGTCTCGTCCGAGGAGACCCAGCAGAGCGCCGCGAGCGCGCCGAAGCCATCCGCCGCCGCGCCGTCCGCAGCCGCAACCACTGCGGCTGCGGGCCCCGATCCGGCGGAGCGCCAGGCCCAGGCCGACGCTGCCGCGCGCGAGCGGAAGTGCGCCTCGGTGCGCGACCAGATCCGGAGTGCCGAGGACTCGGCGCGTCGCGGAGGCTCGGCCCAGACGATGGACCGGATGCGCGAGGACCGCCGCCGCCACGAGCAGAAGCTGAGCGAGCTCGGCTGCTGACGCATCTCTGATCCTCGTGGCGGCGGGTCGCCGGCACGCGGTCGGCGAACCAGGCGGCGGCGTTGCCGGTCCGATTGTCTTCTCCTCGAAGATTGCCTATGGGAACCCCAAGAATTCCTTGAGCCCCGACGCCGGTTGGGGCGGATCCAGGCGCTTTGCCTCCGGGGGTCCCGAGGTGCTAGATTGGCCGCGCTTCAGCGATTCCAGGGCGCGAGTTCCAACGAGGAGGAGGACCGATGGCACGCATCGCGGTGATCGGAGTCTGGTTACTGAGCCTGGCGCTGCCCGCGGCGGCGCAATATCCCGACCGGCCGGTGACGATGCTCTCGGGCTACCCGCCCGGCGGCATGGTCGACATCGTCGCGCGCACGCTCGCCGAGAGCATGAAGAAGCGGTTCCCGAAGGGGCTCGTGATCGTGAGCCGGCCGGGGGCCGCCGGCACCGTGGCGGTCGCGGAAGTCGCGCGGGGCCAGCCCGACGGCTACACCATCGTCCTATCGCCGAGCTCGGCGCTGGCCATCGCGCCGCAGCTGAACCCGATAGCCTACAAGACGCCCGACGACTACGACCCCTTCATCAACCTGGTGTCGTACTTCCCGATGCTCGTGGTCCGCCAGGAAGCGCAGTGGAAAACCGCCCAGGAACTCGTGAACGACGCCAAGGCGAACGTCGGCAAGCTCCGCGTCGGCTCGCCCGGCGAGGGCACCTCGAGCCACCTCAACCTCGAGGATCTGATGGTTCGCGCCGGGATCAAGGTCATCCACGTGCCGTACCAAGGCTGGGGGCATTCTTCCCCCGCGCTGCTCGGTGGCCACATCGACGCGCTCGTCGCCCAGCCCGGCGAGGTGAAGCCGCAGGTCGACGGCAAGCGCATGCGGGTCCTCATGGTCTTCCAGGAAAAGCGTCACCCGCTCTTCCCCGACGCGCCGACCGCGAAGGAGCTCGGCTGGGAGGTCGCGAACGGCGTGCTGTTCCTGCTGGTCGCGCCGAAGGGCCTGCCGGCGCCCGTGCTTCAGTACCTGCATGACGCCGCGCGGGAGGGCATCAGCCAGCCGCTCTTCGCCGACGCAATGGCGACGCGCGGGATCGACGTCGATTACCGCCCCGGCGACCAGATCCGCGCCGACCTCTGGAAGGAATACAAGCTGAACGGCGAGATCCTGCGGCGGATCGGGATGGTCAAGCCGTAGGACGCGGGGAGACCGTCCATGAAGCTTTCGCGCCTCATCCTTGCCGCGTGCCTCGCCGCGCTTGCGGTGCCGCTCGCGGCGCACGCGCAATACCCGGCCAAGCCGGTGCGCGTCCTGGTGGGCTACGTGGCCGGAAGCTCGACCGACATCGTCGGCCGGGTCATGGCCGACCGCCTCGGCGCCTACTGGAAGCAGAGCGTGTACGTGGAGAACCGGGGCGGGGCTGCCGGCAACGTCGCGGCGGACGCGGCCGCGAAGGCACCGGGCGACGGCTACACGCTGCTCTTCGCGCAGAACGGGCTCGCGATCAGCGCCGCGGCGCTGCCGAACCTGCCATACAAGGCGGAAACGGATCTCGTGCCGCTCGCGCCGGTCGCGGCGACGCCGCACATTCTCATCGTCGGGCCCGACTTTCCAGCGAAGAGCGTGCAGGAGCTGATCGGGCGCGCGCGCGCCGAACCCGGCAAGCTCGCCTTCGGTTCGTCCGGCGTCGGCAACTCCGACCACCTGTGCGGCGAGCTCTTCAACGTCATGGCGGGGATCCAGGCCCTGCACGTCCCGTACAAGGGCGGCGCGCCCGCCGCCACCGACGTGATGGCGGGCCGCATCGCCTACTACTTCGCCGGCATGCCGGTGGGCCTGCCGCTCGCGAAGTCGGGGCGGGTGCGCGCGCTGGCGGTCACCGGCAAGCAGCGCTTCGGCGGCGCGCCGGACATCCCCACGGTCGCGGAGCAGGGGCTGCCGGAGTACGAGGCGCGCTTGTGGCAGGGCTTCTTCGCGCCCGCTTCGGTGCCGCCCGAACTGTCGGCGCGCATCGCGCGCGACGTGCAGACGGTGCTCGCGCAGCCCGAGACGCGCGACAAGCTGCAGAGCGTGGGCGTCGAGCTGTTCGAGGACAACCAGGCGAACTTCCGCCGCTTCTTCTCCGCCGAGATCGAGAAGTGGCGCAACGTCGTGAAGGCGGCGAATCTCAAGCTCGAATAGCTCGAGCGCGACGCCGTGACCTGGTCGATCGTCGCGCGCGACCGAACGGGCGCTCTCGGCGTGGCCGTGGCGAGCCGGTTCTTCGCCGTCGGCGCGCTCTGCCCGCACGCGCGGAGCCGCGTCGGCGCGCTCGCCACCCAGGCCCTCGTCAATCCGCTCTACGGCCCTCGCGGCCTCGACCTGATGGAGGAGCGCGTCGACCCCGAAGCGATCGTGAAGTCGCTGACCGGCACCGACGAGGGACGGGACCAGCGCCAGCTCCACATGATCGACGCGGCGGGACGGGTCGCCGCATACACGGGAACGGCGTGCATCGCGTGGTGCGGCCACCTGATCGGCGACGGCTTCTCGGTCGCCGGCAACATGCTGGCGGGCCCGCAGGTGATTCACGACACGGCCGCGGCCTATGCAGCCGGCCGCGATCTGCCGTTCGCCGAGCGCGTAATCGGGGCGCTCGCGGCGGGCGAGGCGGCGGGGGGCGACAAGCGCGGCAAGCAGGCGGCGGCGTTGCTCATCTGCACCACCGAGGACTATCCCGCCCTGAGCCTGCGCGTCGACGACCACGAGGCGCCGATTGCGGAGCTGCGGCGACTCTACGAGAAGAGCCTCGAGCGCTTCCAGCCGTTCGTCGCGTGCCTGCCGAGCCGCGCCCGGCCCGCGGGGATCACCGATCGCGTGGTGATCGAGGCGGAGATCGAACGGTTCCACGCCGCGCGCCGCGGGAAGCCGCATTGAGCGCGCTGCTCGAGGTTCACGAGCTCAGAACCCACTTCGCCGTCGAGGGCGGCGAGTTCCGGGCCGTCGACGGCGTCAGCTTCACGCTCGAGACCGGCCGCACCCTCGGGATCGTCGGCGAGTCCGGTTGCGGCAAGAGCGTCACCGCGCTGTCGATCATGGGGCTGGTGCCGCAGCCGCCGGGCCGGATCGCCGGCGGCGAGATCCGGCTCGAGGGCGTCGATCTGCTCGAGCTCTCGGGCGCCGAGATGCGCGAGCTGCGCGGCAACCGGATCTCCATGATCTTCCAGGAGCCGATGACCTCGCTCAACCCCGCGTTCGCCGTCGGCGAGCAGATCGTGGAAGGGATCCTCTGCCACCGCCGGGTGAGCCGCGACGCCGCCAAGGCGCACGCGCTCGAGATGCTGCGGCGGGTGCGCATCCCGTCGCCCGAGCGGCGCTTCGACGACTATCCGCACCGGCTCTCGGGCGGGATGCGGCAGCGGGCGATGATCGCGATGGCGCTCGCGTGCGAGCCGCGACTGCTGATCGCCGACGAGCCGACGACCGCGCTCGACGTGACGATCCAGGCGCAGATCCTCGACCTCATGCGGACGCTGCGCGAGGAGACCGGCGCTGCGATCATCCTCATCACCCACGACCTCGGCGTCGTCGCCGAGCTGGCACACGACGTGGCGGTGATGTACGCGGGCCGGATCGTCGAGCGCGCCGCCGCCGAGCGGCTCTTCGCCGAGCCCCAGCACCCGTACACCATCGGGCTCCTCGGCTCGATCCCGAAGGTTCACCTCGAGCGGGAGCGGCTCGCGGCGATCGAAGGCCAGGTGCCGATCACCCGCGTCGCCGGCTGCCAGTTCCATCCGCGCTGCCCGTTCGCCGAGGACCGGTGCCGCCGCGAGGAGCCACGGCTCGTCGATCTCGGCGGCGGGCACGAGGCGGCGTGCTGGAAAGCGCCGCTGCAAGCATGAGTATCGCCGCGCCGCTGCTGCGGGCCGAGAACCTGGTCAAGCACTTCCCGGTGCGCAAAGGGCTGTTCGGCCGGCACGCGGGCGCGGTGCACGCCGTCGACGGCGTGAGCTTCGAGCTCGCCGCCGGCGAGACGCTCGCGCTCGTCGGCGAATCGGGCTGCGGCAAGTCGACCACTGGGCGGCTCGTGCTCCGGCTCCTCGCGCCGACCGCGGGCAAGGTGTGGTTCGACGGCCGCAACCTCTTCGCGCTCGGCGAGGAAGCGATGCGGGGACTGCGGCGCGAGCTGCAGATCATCTTCCAGGACCCGTACGGCTCGCTCAATCCGCGCATGACCGTCGGTCAGATGCTCGCCGAGCCGCTGGCGCTTCACGGTCTCGCGCGGGGACGCGAGAAGGAGCGGGTCGCGGAGCTCCTCGCGCTGGTGGGGCTCGCGCCCGAGCACGCGCGGCGCTACCCGCACGAGTTCTCGGGTGGCCAGCGCCAGCGGATCGGCGTTGCCCGCGCGCTCGCCGTCGAGCCGCGGCTCATCGTCTGCGACGAGCCGGTCTCGGCGCTCGACGTCTCGATCCAGGCGCAGGTGATCAACCTGCTGCAGGACCTGCAGCGCCGCTTCGGCCTCGCCTACATCTTCATCGCCCACGATCTCGCGGTGGTGAAGCACATCGCGACGCGCGTCGCCGTCATGTATCTCGGCAGGATCGTCGAGCATGCGGGCAAGCGGGAGATCTTTGCGCGCCCGCGCCATCCCTACACCCAGGCGCTGCTGTCGGCGATCCCGGTGCCGGAGCCCCGCCTCGCCCGCCGGCGGATCATCCTGCAGGGCGACGTGCCGAGCCCGATCGACCCGCCGCCGGGGTGCCGGTTCCGGACCCGCTGCCCGCACGCGCGCGAGCGCTGCGCCGTCGACGACCCGCCGCTCGAAGCCCAGGGCGGCCACGCCGTGGCGTGTCATTTCTGGAAGGAGATCGCGCCGCCCGGCGCGCTCGTGCCCGACCGGGCGTCGGTGCCGGTGAACCGGCGGCTGGAGAAGCTGCAGGCGGCCTTTTCCCCTCCGCGTTGAGGGTGAGCCCCGGGGGCTCGTCGGTGACCCCGGTGTGGGGATAAGATCTCACGCGCGCTCGAACTGGAGAGGAGACCAGGATGAAGCTCACGTCCCGTATCCGCTGCATCGGCCTCGCGCTCGCGCTGGCCGCCGGCTTCGCCGCCGCACCGTCCTACAGCCAGACCCTGCGGATCGGCCTCGCCGAGGACCCCGACATCCTCGATCCGACGCTCGCCCGGACCTTCGTCGGCCGCATCGTCTTCGCGGGGCTGTGCGACAAGCTCTTCGACCTCGACGAGAAGCTCGGGATCGTGCCGCAGCTCGCGACCTCGTACGAGTGGTCGGCCGACAACAAGTCGCTCGTCATCAGGCTGCGGCAGGGGGTGACCTTCCACGACGGCGAGAAGCTCGACGCGGCGGCGGTCAAGTACAGCATCGAGCGCCACAAGACGATGCCGGGCTCGAACCGGCGCACCGAGCTGACGCAGGTGACGAGCGTCGACGCGGTCGACGAGTACACCGTCCGGCTCAACCTCTCGGCGCCGCTCGCGCCGCTGCTCGCGGTGCTCACCGACCGTTCCGGCATGATGGTGTCGCCCAAGGCGGCGCAGGCCGCGGGCGACAAGTTCGGCGCGAAGCCGGTCTGCTCGGGGCCCTACCGCTTCGTCGAGCGGGTCGCGCAGGACCGCATCGTCCTCGAGCGCTATCCGGGCTACTGGAACAAGGGCGAGGTCCACTTCGACCGGATCGTCTATCTGCCGATCGTCGACGCCACCGTCCGGCTCGCCAACCTGCGCTCCGGGCAGCTCGACTTCATCGAGCGGCTCGCGCCGTCCGACGTGCCGGGGTTGAGGAACGACAGCCGCTTCCGGATCTCGAAGATCGTCGAGATCGGCTACCAGGGCATCACCATCAACACCGGCAAGAGCGACCTCGCGCAGAAGAATCCGCTCGGCAAGGACCCGCGGGTGCGCGAGGCGTTCGAGCTCGCGCTCGACCGGCAGGGGATCGTGCAGGTCGCGATGGACGGCGAGGCCGCGGTGGGCAACCAGTGGGTGGCGCCGACCAACCCGTACTACGCGAAGAACGCGCCGGTGCCGAAGCGCGACGTCGCCAAGGCGAAAGCGCTGCTCGCCGCGGCCGGCGTGCCGAACCCGAGCTTCACGCTCATGACGCCGACCACCTCGGATGCGCAGCGGATCGCCCAGGTCGTGCAGGCGATGGCGAAGGAGGCGGGCTTCGACGTCAGGATCCAGTCGACCGAATTCGCCACCTCGCTCGGTCTCGCCGACAAGGGCCAGATGGAAGCCTACGTCCTCGCCTGGAGCGGCCGCGCCGATCCCGACGGCAACCTGCAGCAGTTCTACACCTGCAACGCGCCGAACAACTACTCCGGCTTCTGCACCAAGGAGATGGACGAGCTGATCCGCGAGTCGCGCACCGAGCTCGACCTGCGCAAGCGCGTGCAGATCTACGAGAAGATCGCCGCGATCGCGGCGAAGGAGCGCCCGATCGTCTACCTCTTCCACCGCCACTGGCTGTGGGCCTACAACGCGAAGCTGACCGGCCTTCGCACCGTGCCCGACGGGCTGGTGCGGGTGCACGGGCTCAGGATGAACTGACGAGGCCGCTGACGCGGCACCGATCCGGAATTGGAGGTCCTGCCATGAATGTCAAGAAGCTCGTGCAAGGGTTGACGTACCTGGGCAGCGTCACCGGCAAGAAGCAGACCTACCACGCGTTCAAGGGAGCGGGCTTTTTCCTGGTCCTGTCGTTCTCGCGTGCCAAGCGGGGCGCCGGGAACTTCAACGTCGTCGAGGCGGCGGCCGTGGAGTACGTGCACAAGCGGTTTGCGGGCAAGAGCGGTGTCACGACGAGCGACGTGGTGAAGAAGGCCCGCAGATCACGCCACGTCCGAAACGCCCTCGCCGCCTTGAACATGCTCTACGTCCTCGCGGCGATGGGCCGGGCAAAGGTCGACGCGCGGCGCGGCGGGCCGAAGCTCTTCTTCAACGTGCACCGCGGCTGACATGACTCAGCCGGCTTCCTCGTGCTAACGTCGCCCGCCATGACGACTCAGATCTCCCCTGCTGTGCGATCCGACCTGGCGCCGACGGGCAAGCTGCGCGCCGGGATCAACTACGGCAACTTCCTGCTCGTGAAGAAGGATCCGGGGGGCGGCGAGCCCCGCGGCATCGCACCGGATCTCGCGCGCGAGCTCGGGCGGCGGGCCGGCGTGCCCGTCGAGTTCGTCGCCTACGACCAGGCCGGGAAGCTGGCCGAGGGGGTGAGGGCCGGCGCCTGGGACATCGCCTTCCTCGGCAACGAGCCCCAGCGCGCGAACGAGATTGCGTTCACGGCCGCCTATCTGGAGATCGAAGCCACCTATCTCGTGCCGGCCGGGTCGCCGATCCGCTCCATGGCGGACGTGGACCGCGCGGGCGTCCGGATCGCGGTGGCGGACAAGAGCGCCTACGACCTGTTCCTGAGCCGCAACCTGAAGCATGCCCAGCTCATGCGCGCGGAGGGCATCGACGGCTCGTACGAGCTGTTCGTCGGGCAGAAGCTGGACGTGCTCGCGGGACTCAAGCCGCGGCTCGTGACCGATGCCGAGAAGCTTCCCGGCTCGCGAGTGCTCGACGGTCGCTTCACGGCGGTTCAACAGTCGATCGGCAGTCCCCGAGGGCGCGACGCCGGCGCGAAATGCCTCCGCGAGTTCATCGAGGAGGTTAAGGCGTCCGGCTTCGTCGCCCGGGCGATCGAAAGCTACGGCGTGCGCGGCGTTTCGGTCGCTCCCAAGGCGCCGGCGGAATAGGCGTCCGCTCCGCGCGTAAGACCCGAGCCGCTTGATCGCTCGCGGCCATGCCGGTCTGCTGAGCAGCGTCGCCAGGCAATGTTCAACTACCTCGTCCAGCGCCTGGCGACGATCGTCCCGACGCTGTTCTTCGTGTCGGTCATCATCTTCGGGCTGCAGCAGCTCCTGCCCGGCGACGCGGCGCTCGTCCTCGCCGGCGAGGACCGCGACCCGAACGTGGTCGCCTACCTGCGGGCGAAGCTCCATCTCGACGAGCCGCTGCCGATGCGCTATGCTTACTGGCTCGGCGGGGTCGTGCAGGGCGACCTCGGCGAGTCGCTCCGCATCCAGAAGCCGGTCCTCGACCTGATCCTCGAGAAGCTGCCGGTCACAGTGCAGCTCGCGACGATGGCGTTCCTGATCGCGATCGCGATCGGGATCACGGCCGGCATCGTCTCCGCCGTCACCAAGGACAGCGTCTGGGACTACGCCGCCAACGCGGTCGCGCTGTGGGGCCTGTCGACGCCGAACTTCTGGCTCGGGATCATGCTGATCCTGCTCTTTTCGGTCTCGCTCGGCTGGCTCCCGGCATCCGGCTACGTCAGCCCGTTCGAGGATCCGAAGGCGAACTTCGCCGCGATGATCATGCCGGCGTTCGTGCTTGGGAACGCGATCGCCGCGGTGCTCATGCGCCACACGCGCAGCGCCATGCTCCAGGTGCTGAGCGCCGACTACGTGCGCACCGCCCGCGCCAAGGGGCTCGTCGAGCGCGTCGTCGTCCTCAAGCACGCACTGCGGAATGCGCTCATCCCGATCATCACGCTGGGGGCGCTCGAGTTCGGCACCCTGCTCTCGGGCGCGGTGCTGACCGAGCAGGTGTTCTCGATCCCCGGCTTCGGCAAGCTGATCGTCGATGCGGTGTTCAACCGCGACTATCTGGTGGTGCAGGGCGTCGTGCTGTTCACGGCGACGGTGTACATCACGCTCAACCTCCTCGCCGACCTCGCCTACTTCGCGGTCAACCCGAGGATGAGGGGCTAGCGGATGGCCGCTGTCGCCGCCGCCGCCGTCGCGGTCGCTCCGGAGCTCAGCCCGGGCCGGCGCGCGCTGCGACGCCTCCTGCGCCGGAAGGGGGCGATGGTCGGGCTCGCCTTCGTCGTGTTCTTCATTGTGCTCGCGATCCTGGCGCCCTACGTCTCGCCGCACGACCCGCTCGCGACGAGCTGGGGCGCGATCCGCAAGCCGCCGAGCGAGCTCTATTTCTTCGGCACGGACGAGATCGGCCGTGACGTGCTATCGCGCGTGATCTGGGGCGCCCGGGCATCGCTGCTCGCGGGCCTGGTGTCGGTGTGCATCTCGCTCGGGCTCGGGCTGCCGATCGGGCTCGCCGCGGGCTATCTGGGCGGTTGGGTCGACGCGCTGATCTCGCGCGTCACCGACGCGATGCTCGCCTGCCCGTTCCTGATCCTTGCCATCGCGCTGGCGGCGTTCCTGGGGCCGAGCCTCACCAACGCGATGATCGCGATCGGCATTTCGGCGACGCCGGTGTTCATCCGGCTCACGCGCGCGCAGGTCCTTTCGGTGAAGGTCGAGGATTACGTCGAAGCGGCGCGCGCGCTCGGCAACCCGCACCTGCGCATTGCGCTGCGCCACATCCTGCCCAACGTGGTGGCGCCGCTCATCGTCCAGGCGACGCTCGCGATCGCCGCGGCGATCATCGCCGAGGCGAGCCTGTCGTTCCTCGGCCTGGGGCAGCAGCCGCCGTCGCCGAGCTGGGGCAGCATGCTCAACACGGCCAAGAACTACGTCGACCACGCGCCGTGGATGGCGATCTGGCCGGGGGTGTCGATCTTCCTGCTGGTGCTCTCGTTCAACCTGCTGGGCGACGGTCTGCGCGACGCGCTGGACCCGCGGCACGGGTAGTCCCCGCGCGCGGTGAGGGATCAGCCCTCCAGCGCGTGGCGCGCGTAGCGCACGCGCGTCGCGCGCATGTCGTCGCCGCGGATCTCCTTGAGCGCGTAGCCGACGAACTCGGCGACGACCTGCTTGCGCCAGTAGATGTCGAGGTCGGTGTTGTCCAGCGGCTTCGCGCGCGAGGCGGCCTTCGCCGCCGCCTCGGCGATCGCGTCGTCGGTGAGGCGCTTACCGACCAGCGCGGCACCCGCTTGGGTGACCAGCGGACGCGACGAGACCGCGCCGAGCACGATGCGCGCGTCCTCGACGGTGCCGTCGGATGCGGTGCGCACCGCCGCCGCGACCCCCAGCACCGGAAAATCGAAGCTCCCGCGGCGCCGCAGCTTCCAGTAGCTCGACTTCCAGCCGGGGGCTTGCGGCAGGCGCACTTCGGTGAGGATCTCGTCCGGCCGCCGGGTGAGGTAGTCGATGCCGTCGTTCTTGTAGAGGTCGGCCGCCGCGACCTCGCGTTCGCCCGCGGCGGAGACGAGCTTCAACTTCGCGCCCAGCGCGATCAGTGCCGGCGCGCAGTCGGTCGATGACACCGCGACGCAGCGCTTGCTCGCGGTGGCGACCCAGCAGATCGCGCCGTCCTTCTTGAGGCAGAAGTCGATCGCCTTGCGCCACTCGTAATTCTGGTTGTAGTAGTTGCAGCGGGTGTCGAGGCAGAGGTTGCCGCCGAGCGTGCCCATGTTGCGCAGGTGCACCGTGGCAACCTGCGCCGCCGCCTGCCACAAGGCCCGGTACTGCTCACGCACGATCTGGGCGTCGGCGACTTCGGTCAACGTCAATCCGGCGCCGAGCGTGAGGCCGGCCCCATTCGCGAGCTTCTTCATGCCCTCGACGTGGCGCAGCGAGACGAGCGTCGCGGGCACCTGCTGGCGACGCTTCATGTTGGGCAGCAGGTCGGTGCCGCCGGCGATCGGCATCGCGTTCGGCCCCTCGCCGGCGAGGATGCGCGCCGCCTCTGCGGCAGTGCGCGGCGCGAGATAGCGGAACCAAGGAAGCCGCATCATGATGCGGGGGCGCCTTCGAGTTTCCTTGCCGGCTTCTGGATCTCCTTGCCGTCACCGCCTTCCCACGGCGGCGGGACGATCAGCGGCTCGGGATACGGCACGTTCGGGAAGCGCTCCGGCCCGACACGCCCCGGCTTGCCCTGCGCCTTCAGCTCCAGCGCCTTGAGCACCTTGTCCGGCGTGATGGGCAGCTCGTCGATGCGCACGCCGACCGCGTCATACACGGCGTTCGCTAGCGCCGGCATCACCGGCAGGAGCGGCCCTTGCCCGGCTTCCTTCGCGCCGAACGGGCAGTTCGGATCGGGGTCCTCGACGAGCTCGGTCACGACCTCGGGCATGTCGAGCGAGGTGGGGCTCTTGTACTCGAGCAGCGACGGGATCTTGTGCACCAGCGCGCCGGAGAGCTTGGGAGGCAGGCGCCGGAAGATCTGCTCCTCCATGAGCGCCTCGGCGAGCCCCATGTACACGCTGCCCTCGACCTGCCCGCGTGCGAGCACCGGGTTGATCGTCCGACCGATGTCGTGCGCGATCCAGACCTTCGGCACGGTGATCCAGCCGGTCGCCTTGTCGACCTCCACCTCGACCACGCACGCGGTGTAGGAGTAGGCGGGCGACGGACCCACGCCGGCACCCTTGTACCGCCCCGGCGACCGGGGCGGCGCGTAGGAGCCGACCGCGCCGAGCGTGCCGAACTTCGCCTCGGCGAGCTCGACGGCCTCGCGGAAGCTCATGCTCTTGTTCGGGTCTCCGGCGAGGTACACGCGCCCCTGCCCGAGCGCGATGCGTTCGGGCGAGACCTCGAGGTGCTGCGCCGCCGCGTCGGCGACGAGCTCGCGCACCTTCTCCGCAGCCTGGATCGCGGCGTGGCCCATCATCACCGTGACGCGGCTCGAGTACGACCCGAGGTCGACCGGGGTGAGGCCGGTGTCGCCGGTCACGAGCCGCACGTCGTAGGCGTCGATCCCGAGCACCTCGGCGACGATCGCGGCCAGGACATCGTCGGAGCCCTGGCCAATCTCGGTCGCGCCGCAGAACACCGTGACCTGGCCGCTACGATCGAGGAGCAGCTGCACCCCCGACTGCGGCATTTTGTTCCAGTAGATCGGCAGACCCGCGCCGCACAGGTACGCGCCGCAGGCGAGGCCGAGGCCGCGGCCTGCAGGGAGCTGCCGGAACCGGCGCTTCCAGTCGGACGACTCGACGACCCTGCGAATGCACTCGGCGAGCCCGATCGAGCCGATCTTCAGCCAGTTCGCGGTGAGCGAGTTCGGCTTGGCGACGATGTTGAGCCGCAGCTCCGCCGGGTCCATCCGCAACGCTTCCGCGATCTTGTCAAGCTGGACCTCCTGGCCGAAGCGCGGCTGTGGCGTGCCGTGGCCGCGCTTGGGACCGCACGGCGGCTTGTTGGTAAACGTCCTGCACGCCTCGAACTTGTAACGCGGCAGCTCGTAGGTCACGGTCTGCAGCACGCCGGTGTAGAAGGTGCTCGCCACGCCGTAGCCGCCATAGCCGCCGCCGTCGAGCAGCGTCTGGACGTGCATGCCAGTGAGCTTGCCGTCCTTCGTCACGCCGGTGCGCATCTTCATCAGCACCGGGTGCCGGCCGCGGTGCATGTAGAACACCTCTTCGCGCGTCAGACAGATCTTGACCGGGCGACCGAGCCTGAGCGCCGCTCTGGAGACCACGATCTCGTGGTTGTGGAGGTCGCATTTGCCGCCGAAGCCGCCGCCGTTCGGACAGGCGATGACGCGGATATGCGCGGCGGGCATCTGCAGCGCTCGCGCGAGCGCCCGGTGGATGTAGTGCGGCACCTGGGTGCTCGACCACAGCGTGAGCTTGCCTTCGCCGTCGACCGCGGCGACCGAGGCGTGCTGCTCGATCGGCAGGTGCGTGTTGCCCTCGTAGAAGAACACGTCCTCGAAGACGTGGTCCGAGCCCGCGAGCGCCGCCTCGACGTCGCCGAACTCGAACGCCTGCAGGCGGTGGATGTTGCCCTGCTCGCCGTAATCGTGGATGCGCGGCTCGGGGCGAGCGAGCGCCTCTTCCGCGCTCGCGATCGTGGCGAGCGCCCGGTACTTCACGTCGATCAGGTCGAGCGCCTCGGTCGCGGTCTGCTCGTCCCCGGCGATGACCGCGGCGACCGGGTCGCCGACGTAGCGCACGCGCTCGGGCGCGAGCGGGTACTCGTCCTGCGTGACCGGCAGGATGCCGAAGGTGATCGGGAAGTCCTTGCCCGTCAGGACGAGGTGCACGCCCGGATAGGCCTGCGCCTTCGACGTGTCGATGGACTCGATCACCGCGTGCGGATGGGGCGAGCGCAGGAGCTTCGCGTGCAGCATGCGCGGCAGCATGATGTCGTCGGCGAACCGCGTCTGGCCGACGACCTTCGCCCGGCCGTCGACGCGCCGGCGCGGGCGGCCGATGACGTCGAATCGTTGTTTGGGGCTAGCGGCCATAGAACGCCTCGATGTTGTCGCAGAAGAGCCCCTGCTTCGCCTCGTCCGACAAGTCGTGCCGCTCGAGCATCTCCTCCATCTCGTGCATGGCGCGCTCCAGGTTGCTCTCGTGCGGGTAGTCGGAGGAGAACATCAGGGTCTTGTGCCCGATGCGGTCGACGAGATTGCGCAGGCTGGGCTCGCCGCCCTCGCAGCTGAAGTAGAGCCGCCCGGAGGCGAAGATCTCGCTCGGTCGCGTCTTGCACGCCGCGGGGTACTCGCGGCGGCCGTTCGCGGCCGACACCTCGAACGCGCGGTCGAGGCGGTCCATCATGTAGGGCACCCAGCCGGTGCCGGCCTCGAGGAACCCGGCCCGCAGCTTCGGAAAGCGGTCGAACACCCCTTCCATGACGAAGCTCGTGATCTGGATCATCTGGGAGAAGGGATGCTCCAGCGCCTGGGTCATGGCGAAGTGGGTGAAGAAATTGAAGCCGAGGTTCATCGACGGCGCGCCGTGCGTCGCGACCGGGACGTTCAGTCGCTCGGCCTCCTCGTACACCGGCCAGAAGTCGGGATGGCCGAGCCCCTTGCGGATGCCGATGTCGGCGCCGTTCGCGGGCAGCACCGCGCCGACCATGCCGAGCTCGGTCACCGCGCGGCGCAGCTCCTTCACCGCCTCGGGAACGTCCTGGAGGGGCACGAGGGCCATGCCGCGCAGCCGCTTGCTCTTCCTGTAGTAGCGATCGGTGAACCAGTTGTTGTAGGCGCGGGCGAGCGCCGTCGCCCACACCGGGTCCTGGATCATCGCGAACGCGAGACCGGCGGTCGGATAGAGCACCGTGGACTCGATGCCGGCCTTGTCCAGCACGTCGATCCAGGTCTGCGCCGTGATGTCGTAGGACTGGTAGACGCCGAGCCGGGCGAGGATCGCGCCGCGGTTGTAACCGTCGAGCGTCGGGAAGAACGGGTAGCCGAGCAGCGTCGTGTTTCCCGCGTACGGCGGCTCGAGGTACTCGAAGATCTCCTTGTCGCGCTCGATGATGTGCCCGTCGCCGTCGAGGATCCGCTTGAGCTTCATGGCTGCTCCTTTCGTGCGTCGCTGGCGGGCGCGGTGCGCCCGCGGTACCAGTCCGCAAGCTCGCGGATCGCGTCCGGCATCCGGTACTGCGGCGTGAAGCCGAGCACGTCCTTCGCGAGCGTCAAGTCCGATGCGCGAACCATGTTCGGCATCGAGGGCGCGCTCGCCGTCGGCGTTCCGACCCGAACCCGGGCGCCCGGGATCGCCGCCTTCAGGGCCGCGGCGAGCTCGTCGGGCCCGCAGACGTACCCCATCGTAATGTTGAACACGCGGCTCGCGAGCGACGCGGCGCGGAGCGCCAGGACGGTTCCGCGCGCCGCGTCCTTGGCGTACACCCACTCGAGCCCCGCCGCCGGGACGACCGCTTCCTCGCCGCGCAGCGCGCACTGCACGGCTTCGCGCAGGACGTTGCTCGGCCCGCCACCGCCCTGACCGCGCCACGGGCCCGCGACCGCGCCGTAGCGGACCGCGGCGAAATCCACGCCGCACCACTGCGCATAGTTGAGCCCGAGGTTCTCGATCGCCTGCTTGGTGGTCGCGTAGAAGGTCGTCGGGCGCATGAACGCCTCCTCGCGAGCCGGGTCGCCCTTGGCTTCGCCACCGGCCAGGAAGTGGTTCAGCACGTTCGAGCTCGCCACCACCACGCGCCGCAGCCCTCGCGCGCGTGCGGCCTCGAGCACGTTCACCGTCCCCATGACGTTCAGCTCGATCGCACCGCGCGGATCGCGCTGCGCGCCGAGCGTCAGCAGCGGGTTCGCGGCGGTGTGGACGACGTCGGTGATCCGATGCTCGTGGATCGCCTCCTTGAGGGTCGACGGGCGCAGCACGTCGCCTTCGACGATGCGCACACGCGAGAGGTCGACGATGTCGGCCAGGGCCTGCGGCTGCGCGGCGCGATCCATGATGACCGGCCGCTCGCCCGCCTCGACGAGCAGGCGCGCGATCTGCGAGCCGACCAGCCCTCCGCCGATGATCAGGACCGCCATGTTTGCTCAGCGGCCGCGCTCTTCGGTCATCACCCGCGCCGCTTCCTCGACCGCCTCGAAGATCTGCTGGTACCCGGTGCAGCGGCAGAGATTCCCGGCGAGCGCTTCCTTGATCCGGTCGCGGCTCGGAGTCGGCTCCTTTTCGAGCAGCGCCTTCGCGGTCATGAGGATTCCCGGCGTGCAGTACCCGCACTGCGCCGCGCCGAGATCGGCGAACGCCGCCTGCAGCGGGTGGAGCTCGGGTCCGCGCGCGAGGCCTTCGACGGTCTCGACCGCGCGGCCCTCGCACTCGAGCGCGAGCACGAGACAGGAGAGCTGCGGCTCGCCGTCCACCAGCACCGCGCAGGCGCCGCACTCGCCGAGCTCGCAGCCGTGCTTGGTGCCGGTGAGGCCGAGGTCCTCGCGCAGCACTTCGAGCAGCGTCTTGTAGGGCGCGAACGACACCGGCGTGTCCTCGCCGTTCACGCGCAATCGCATGTGAATGTGGTCGGGCACGGCGCTTATTGGACTACCCTCGCGCCTCGCGCGCTCGGGATTCGCCCTTGGGACGGCCCGGCGGGCTCATTGGGCAACCTCCGGGGGAAGGCGCGGGGACGAGGCCCCGCGTCAGGTAATCGGCCAGCGCGGCCGCGAGCTCGCCGACCGGCTGCGGGCCGTCGGGCCGGTACCAGCGCGCCGTCCAGTTCATCGCGCCGAGGATGGCGCGCGTGACCAGGGCCGGGTCGCACAGGGCGAATTCACCACGCTCGACGCCTTCGGCCACCAGGGCGCGGATCGCCCGCTCGTAGGCGTCGCGCTTGACCACGATCTGGCGGCGAAGCTCGTCGGGCAGCGCCTCGGGCTCGAGGTGCGCCGTGGCGCCCTCGAGCTCGTCCAGCATGCACCGGAGATGCGACTGCATGATGGCGCGAAGCTGCGCCGAAAGCGGCGCGGCGGACGCGCGCGCGGCGGCCGCCGCGGCGAGCATCTGGTCGAGCGTGCGATCCTGGCAGAAATAGAGGATCTCGTCCTTGCCGCTGAAGTAGTAGTAGAGATTGCCCGGCGAGAGATCGGCTTCGTCCGCGATCTCGCGCATGCCCGCGGCAGCGAAGCCGCGGCGCCGGAACACTCGGGCGGCCGCGCGCAGGATGTCGAGCCGCCGGGCCTCGCTCCGGCGCCGGAGCCGCTCGGGACCCTGCCTGTTCGAACCGATATTCGAAACTTGAACCACGGTTCGAAGTCTAGACCTCGGGCGGCACGCTTGCAACCCGGCCCGCTCGAGGGCTTCGGGCGACTGAATCAGGCTTCCGCCGCCGCGCTGTCCGGGAAGACGTCGCGGTAGCTCGCGTACAGGGTGGCGTAGTACAGCGGAATGGCCGCGACCAGAACCAGGAACACGACCGTCGGCACAACCCCAGGACCCGCTGGCATCCGGTACAGGTTGAACAGGAGCGCCGTGGCCGCCGCGGCCGCGCTGCCCGCCACAGTCGCGAAGACGAGGAAGGCCGCCCAGTTGCGGAGCGCCGCGAAGAAGCTGAAGAACAGCGCCTTCGCCGCCGACATGGCGTCCCACGCCACGAGCGGTGGCGCGAACCAGAACGCGAGCTGCACCGGCACCCAGAGCGCGAACGCGGCCACGACCGCCCAGAAGAACGATTGTTCCTCGCCGGCGGCGGGGGCGGCCGGTCTCCCGAACAGCATCCAGCGCGCGAGCGTGCCGTCGTCGATCGGCCAGGTCGCGGCGAAGATCGCGAGCGTCGCTGCCAGGTAGAGGCCGCCGAGGGTCACGAGCGTCGGCAGGTTGCGACG
>Ga0209853_1000045_pt1 | contig 30979 bp, 49 predicted proteins | sample GWRWS1_30_40_FD_187224 | JGI IMG/M metagenome (GOLD analysis project Ga0209853, IMG submission 187224) | Riverbed sediment microbial communities from areas with vegetation nearby in Columbia River, Washington, USA - GW-RW S1_30_40 (SPAdes)... | ecosystem: Environmental > Aquatic > Freshwater >...
CCGGACGAGGAGGTGCACACCTTCGTCAACGACCTCGAGCGGCCGGTCGGCACCTACCTCTACGGGCGCCGGATGTACGAGGTGATGGTCGACTGGGAGACTGCGCACACCCTCGCCGACCAGCCGCCCTTCGTGCAGGACTTCGCGGAGATATGGCAGGCGGCCGACAAGATCGTGTACTCCAAGACGCTGGAGACGGTGTCCAGCGACAGGACGCGGATCGAGCGAGACTTCGACCCTGAAGCGGTCCGGCAGATGAAAGCGCCGGCGGGACGTGACATCACCGTGGGCGGTCCCGACCTCGCCGCCCAGGCGATCAAGGCCGGGTTGGTCGACGAGTGCCACCTGTTCGTCGCGCCCATCGTGGTGGGAGGCGGCAAACAGTCCCTTCCCAACAATGTCCGCCTGAAGCTCGAACTGCTGGACGAACGCCGTTTCGGCAACGGCGTGGTTCACCTCCACTACCGCACCAGGACGTGAGGAGACGGCGACGCTGCCCGGACGTCTAGGACGTCGCTCCGAAGTTCGTAGCCAAGTGAGGATGGCAGCCAGAACCACGGCGCCGCGGTAGTTCACGGCGTGCTTGTCTTACCCGGTTGCCAGTCCTCGCCATTGTTGAGCAGGCTGAAAGCGCGTTCGACGACGTTGCGGCCTTTGTAGAGGTTGCCGTCGTAACTGACCGGTCGTCCGCCACGCGACCCGCGGCGCTTGCGGTGTCCCTGCTGGTCGGCCAGCACCGCGTCGGGTCGGGTACGTGGGCAGCCCGGGCCCAGGCATGGCACCCGGATCGCGGCGAGCACCGGCACGAAGATCGGTGCGTCCCCGCTCTGGCCCGGGCCGAGCAGGATCACCAAGGCCGACCCCTACCGTCGACGGCATTGTGGATCTTCGTCGACAGCCCGCCGCGGGAAGGCCCGATCGCGTGGTCAGCCGGCTCGACGCGCGGATTCCTGTGATTCCACACCGCCCCTGTACTGCGCGGCAGACTCGTGGCGTGCTGGTGAGCACGATTGATCGTCGAATAGATGCGCACCGCCCAGTCGATGTCTCCCGCAGCGTCGGCCTGCGCGGGCACCGCGGTTAGGATCTTGCCCCACGTGCCGTCAGCGCTGAACCGCTCGTGCCGCTTCCACACCGTCTGCCACGGCCCGAACCGCTCGGGCAGGTCACGCCAGGCGATCCCACACCGGTAGCGATACACGATCCCCTCCACCACCTGCCGATGATCCCGGAACTGGCGCGAACGACCCACCACCTGCGGCATCAACGGCGCGATCACTTCCCACTGCGCATCGGTCAACTCACTGCCACGACTCACCCGCACAGCATCAACCCTGATCGACGCTCAACTTAGGAGGCGCGCCCTAGTCGCCGTCCCGGGAACACGACTGGGCCGGTGTGCACGCCGACCCGGGCAGGGGCAGGCCGAACATCGATCGAACGTCGCCGACCTCGAGACTTGAACGGCTGCGCCTGGTCGCCTCGTGACCGGCCCATGCCACCCTCACGGCCCGAGAGTAGGATCACCCTGGAAGCAAGCAAGGTCCACCAATGGGCGGAACACCCCGCCCGCTTGGGAGGGAGGGAGAGGGCATGGTCACTGTGGGCGTGCTGGCTCGGCTAGAGGCGAAACCGGGGAAAGAGGCAGACGTTCAAAGCTTCCTCGAGGGAGCGCTTCCGTTGGCCCAAGGGGAGCCGGCAACGATCGCGTGGTTCGCGATCCGCCTCGGGCCGTCGACATTCGGCATCTTCGACGCCTTCCCAGACGAGGCGGGCCGGGAGGCGCACCTGACGGGTCCCATCGCTGCGGCACTGATGGAGCAGGCTTCCGAACTTCTCGCGCAGCCGCCCAGCATCGAGAAGGTCGACATGCTTGCGGCCAAGCTTCCTGGGTAGGTCTCGACGCGCTCGTCTTGTGGGCCGTGGCGCGATGCTCCGAGTCTTCCTCGGAGCCCGTGATACCTAAGTTACCCGTGGGAGACCGCTGAAGGAAGTCGGTGAGGGCGAGTGCGCTTCTCGTGATGGACCGGCCCATCGTAACGCTCGACGACTACGAGCGGATCGCGCGGGTGAAGCTTCCCCGTGAGGTCTACGACTACTACGCCGGCGGCGCGGGCGCGGAGGGGACCCTCGGGGAGAACCGTACCGCCTTCGATCGGTGGATCTTCAGGCCGCGAGTCCTCGTCGGCGTGGGAAAGCGGGACACCTCGACGGAGGTGCTCGGTACGCGGGTATCGTTCCCCGTCCTCGTCGCCCCCTGGGCGTTCCAGGGCCTGGCCGATCCGGAGGGGGAGGTCGCCACCGCCCGAGCGGCCGCGCGTGCGGGGACGATCATTGTGCTCTCGTCGACATCCTCGCATCGCCTCGACGACGTTGCGAAGGCCACGGACGCGCCGAAATGGTTCCAGCTCTATGTGTACAGGGACCGCGGGTTCACGCGGGAGATGCTCTGCCGGGCCCACGAGGCGGGGTTCGGCGCTGTCGTGTTCACCGTAGACGCACCGTTCCTGGGCAAGCGGGAGCGCGACTGGCGCAACAGCCTGAAGCTCCCAGTCGAGGGCCGGGCGCAGGAGCTCGACTTCGACCCCGCCATCTCGTGGGACGACCTGGCGTGGATCCGCGAGGTGGCGCCGGTTCCGCTCCTGATCAAGGGGATCCTGACGGCCGAGGACGCGCGACTGGCCGCGGAGCATGGAGTCGACGGCATCGTGGTCTCCAACCACGGCGGCCGGCAGTTGGATGGGGTGCCCGCGACCCTAGATGCCCTCGTCGAGGTGGTCGAGGCGGTGGAGGGGCGCGGGGAGGTGTTGATGGACGGCGGGGTCCGGCGAGGGACCGACGTGTTGAAGGCGCTCGCGCTGGGCGCCGAAGCCGTGATGGTCGGACGTCCCATCGCGTGGGGCCTGGCCGCCGCGGGCGAGGAGGGCGTCGCGCACGTTCTGGAGCTCCTGCGCGACGAGTTCGACCTAGCGATGGCCCTCTCCGGCTGCCGGTCAGTGAGCGACGCCGTTCGCGGCCTCGTGCGTCAGGCGTGACTCGCGCCTCGAGGCGAGAGGGGGTAAGCACGGGCGTTGCGCCCGCGTAGCGGAAGCGCTTCGTGAGCGGCTTCCTGCGGGTGACGCTCCCAAGGCGCCACGGAGTCTTCGGAGCCGCCACCCCGAGACTGCGCCATATCCGATTGGACATATTGGGCCAAATGATCCTCTCGGCCCAGCTGATCAGGGAGGCTCGGTCTGCCGCCGGCATGACCCAGACGGAGCTCGCGAAACGGGCCCGCACCTCCCAGCCCGCGATCGCTGCCTACGAGTCCGGCGCGAAGATCCCCACCGTCGCCACGCTCGAGAGGCTGCTACGGGCGGCAGGCGCGGAGCTCACGGCGAGTCCCGCTCGAAGCGGGCAGCGAACCACGCGGCTCTCTCGGCTTCTTCACGAGCGCCGCCAAGAGATCCTGGAGGTCGCCGCTGACTATCACGCAGGCAACGTGAGAGTCTTCGGGTCCGTCGCCTGCGGCGAGGAGACCGATCGGTCAGACGTGGATCTCCTCGTCGATATGGAACCGGGACGATCCCTTCTGGATCAGGTGCGCTTGCGCCGGGCCCTCTCGCGGGTGCTGGGGGTGGAGGTCGACGTGGTTACCTCCAGCGGCCTGCGGGAGCGAGATGGGAACACGATCGTCAAAGAGGCCGTCCCGATCTGATGGCCGGCCGCAAGCAACCCCGGTCGCTCGATGCGGTGCTCGCAGACATGGAGGAAGCCGGGGGCGCGGGACTCGAACTCGTCGGCCGAGGCAAGGCAGCCTGGGATCGCGACCGCTTGCTGCGGCTCGCCGGGGAGGCCCTGATCGGCCGGATCGCCGATTTTGCCGGCCGGCTGCCCGACGAGGTCAAGCGAGCCGTGGGCGACGTTCCCTGGGACAACATCTGCGACATCCGCATCCTCGTCGACCACATCTATCACCGCATCGACTACGACGCGCTATGGAAGACGCTCGAGGAGGACGTTCCCGTGCTTCTGGAGCGGCTGCACGAGTGGACGCGGGCGCAAGGATCCGCTTCATCCAGGTCGCTCCCGCCTTTGTCTCCCCAGTGAACATGTCGCTGCTACCTGAACGAACACCGCAGCCAGACATCTCTCCTTTCGGTTACTGACAACGGGAAAGGAGCTGGCTTTCGCGGCCATCTCTTGCTCGAAGTCAACTATGAGGGGGCACGCACGTGCTGCCTACTTGCAGCGCGGTCTCTCGGCGACCGCTACCAGTAGCGGGCGGTCGCCATCGTGAGCACCGCGACGGTGACGAAGGCGAGGTTCGTCCGCGCGAGCGCCCGAAGGCGCGCCTGCATCCGCTGGATCTCTTGCCCGAGCTCGGGCGGGGCCGCGCCACCGGCGTCGGCGGCCTGCCGGCTGAGCGCCATCAGGCGGTCGACGCCGGGCTTGGTGCCGAGCAGGCCGATCAGGAACGCCACGATCGCGGAGATCGACCCGATCGTGAGGCCCCGGCCGAACGGCGTCCCCACCCAGTCGCCCAGGCTGCCGGCCTCTTGCCAGTTGTGCCAGTACAGGAACAGCCCGCCGACGATGGTGATCGCCGCGAGCCACAGGATCTTGTTCACGAGCTTCCGCCGTCCCAGGAGCTCCTGCATGAATGGGCCGGCGGCCGGCCCGATGGCCGCAGCGCTAGGCTGGACGAAGACGACGAACAGGAACACGGCTCCGCCCCACGCCACTCCCGCCACGATATGAAGGATCCGGAACGCGATCAGGTAAGAGTTGGTCGCCAGCACGCTCGCCCTTTCGGTCGGGATCGGTGCATCCTCCAACCGGGCCGACCCCCCGGTCAAGCGCGGCGCAGTACCGGCGGGACTCAGTCCAGCCGCCAGACGTGCAACGCCGGCCCGTCCGAGGGCAGCCTCACCCCTTCCCCTCCCGCCGCGAGGTCCCGGCCGCCCAGGAGATGCGGGCCGAACCGGCGAACCCCAGCCCCTTCGCCGGCAGCCTTACCAAGATCAGCAGGCTCTCGGCTTGGAACTGCGGCGTGGGCTCCGCTCCCTCCTCCTCCCCACCGCACGCGGCTACCAAGGCAAACAGCGCGACCACGGCAAGCATGCGGAGGAGCTTCGAATGCGCAGTCACGGGATCTTCCCCCTTCTCATCGAGCGGGCGCCGATCGCTGCCCGCGCGTCCCGCGGTTCGTTCCACTACGCGGTATGGCCATTTGGCTTCGTTCGGGCGTCAACCTCCGGAGGGCGGACTCGGGGACAGGAGGTACTAAGCTCGAGGCAACGACGACGCCACCAGGCTGGCAGAGGGGGTAGCGATGCGGCGGCAGATCCAAGAAGAAGAGGAAGAAGCCCCACGGGTAGTGAGGCCGCGGGAGATCCACCGAGACGAGGTTCGACGACTCCTGCAGGACGGAGCCCAGCTCGTGGAGGTTCTGCCGGCGAAAGAGTACGAGGAGGATCATCTGCCGGGGGCCATCAACCTGCCCCTCCGCCGGCTCGAGACGGACGCCCGGCAGATCCTGGATCCGGCCCGCCCCGTCATCGTGTACTGCTGGGACTCGGCCTGAGACCTCTCGCCACGGGCCGCGTGGCGGCTCGCCAGCTTCGAGTTCGAGCAGGTCTACGACTACGTGGAAGGCAAGCTCGATTGGCTGGGCGCTGGCCTCCCCACGGAAGGCACGAACTCCGAGCGCCCTCGGGCCGGGGACGTGGCCCGAAAGGACGTCCCAACGTGCTTCCTGAACGAGCGGCTGGGGGACGTCAGGGGATGGGTCCGGGCGGGCGGCTGGAACGCCTGCGTAGCAGTGAACGAGGAGCGGGTCGTCCTCGGGCTGCTCCGGGCCAAGGAACTCGATGCCGATCCCGATCTTCGGATCGAGGAAGCCATGCGACCAGGCCCAAGCACATTCCGGCCCTTCGTCGCCATCGAGGAGATGGCACAGCTCATGATCGACCACGACGTCGAGAGCTCCCCCATCACCACTTCGGACGGGAGGCTCGTCGGACTCCTCACCGTCCAGGACGCGGCGAGGGTGGCGCTGGAGCTTCGGGAGGCCGGGGACTCGTCCGGGCAGAAGGAAGAACAGACATGACCGAAGAGACCTCGGGCTGGCAAGCCTGTTCCCGGTGCGGAGCGAAAACCGATGTCTGTGCGTTCTGCGAGGGACCGGACTGCCTCTTTACCATCTGCTACGAGTGTTTGAACCTCGCCCTACGGCAGGCGTTGGCGCAGCCTCACGCTCACGGCGGCTGATCCGTCCTATGACACCTAAGGCGACCGGCCTCCCCCGGTGCGTCCGCCCGGGCGCCCAAAAGGCCCTCCCCGGCACACTCGGAGAAATGGCCGGATAGCGCTACCCGACTAGTGTCCCCCTGGCCGATACTCGCCGCATGGGTACTCCACGAAAGTTCGGCTTGCGGCACCCCCTGGTGGTGGCGTTCGGGGCGGTGCTGATCGTGGCCGGGGCCGGATTCGCGGCGGCGCGGACGATGTCGGGCCCACCCTGGGCCCAGGAGACCACCGAGCCGACCGAGGAGGTCGACCTGGCGCAGGTGCGCACGGAGGTGGAGGACTACTTCACGGCGGTCGACAGCGAGTGCGGGACAGCCGTCCTCGGCGAGTTCGACCTCGGTGAGGAGGACACCGTGATGGCCTTCGGCGCGCTGGTCGACGGCCTGAACGCGGGCCAGACCAGCCACATGGTCCAGTCCGTCCGCGTGCTCCTCGACAACTGCGCGGACCACCCGAACCACGGCCTGATGAACGCGCTGTACCACCACGGCCTGAACTGGGTGCGCCACTTCGAGCACGAGCAGTGGCTCCAGGAGAAGTTCGCCACCAAGTGGCCCGACGGCAAGCCCGGCAAGCCGGACAATGCGGACAGGCCTCACGGCAACCCGCACGCCTTCGCCACGGGCGATGGTCCCGGCAACGGCCACGGGAACGGCCACTTCAAGTAGGTTCGAAGCAACGACGTAGCCACCGGCGGGGAACCCCCGCCGGTGGCTACGTCACAGGCCGGGGCCGGTGAGGCGCAGGTCCCCCCGCTTGGTCAGCACGAACACCTGCCAGTTGTAGTACGCGTAGTAGGTCCGGGGGTCGTGCGCGATCCGGCGCGCGTAGCGCGTCACCGCCTCTACGTACTCGGGCACGGGGTTGTAGGAGTACAGCGCGCGCCGGCGGTCGGTGGGCGCGCCCGACGCGCGCAGGTAGCTCGCCGCTCCCAGGATCGCGTCGCGCGGGTCGTGTACGTCGCCACCCATGCCGTACGCCGCCCACGTCGAGGGGATGAACTGCATGGGCCCCTGCGCGCCGGCCGAGCTGGCCGACACCACCCGCCCGAACTTCGACTCCACGTAGTTCACGGCGGCCAGGACCTCCCAGTCCACGCCGAACCTCAGCTCCGCCTCACGGTAATAGCCGATGAGGACGTCCGCCGGCTCGGGCGCCACGGTCCTGAGGCTTCCGGGGTCCGAGACCGGCCGGGCCATCGAGAGCAGCGCTGCGCCGGCCGCCGCGTTGTCCCGGGCCTCGGCCCGGATCGAGCGGGGCAGCTCCGCGATGACCGCCTCCGCAAGTCCGCTGTCGCGCGCCAGCGTCCGGTACATGCGCTGCTGGTACAGGGCCAGCAGCTCCACGTCGTCGGGCGGCGGCCACGCGGAGGGATCGCCGTCGGTGGTCCACCGCTCGATGGCCAGCCGCAGGGCCACCGTGGTCGAGGCCAGCTTCCCGGCCAGCCGGTCCGGATCCCCCGGGATCCACTCCTCCGTTCCGGGGAGGAGGGGCCGGGGGCGCGGGCACGCGCACACGGATTCCGAAGGAGACGGGTCCCCCGCCCGCTCGCCGCGGGACCTCTCGGACGGCGCCTGCCCGCCGCAGGTCACCGCCAGCAGGCACAACGCGAGGAGCGCGGCGGCGCGACGCACCGTCCGATGCTCCCATCTCCTCGCTTCGGCGGCACCCGGTGCGGGCCGCGGACCCGCCCGGTAGGGTGAGGCCATGCGAGAGGGCAGCGGGGTCGCCATCGGAATCGCCGTCGGCGCGTTCGTCTTCCTCGCCTTCCTGCCGTTCCTGCTGGTGGTGTTCCTGTGGATCTTCCTTAGCATCTACGGCTCGACCAAGGGCACAGCCTTCAGCGCCTCGACCGTCAACCTGCCGCTGCTCTTCACCGGCGTGGCGGTCATCACCGCGGCCCTCGTCGTCGCGCTGATGAGCGTGGTCTCCGTGGTCGGACGGTCGCTGACCCCCCCACGGAAACGCGACCTGGATCAGCTTCCTGACAGCGCCCCGACCACGTCCTCCTCCAGGTAGCTGAGGTACGCGTACAGGGCGAAGATCTGCGCCCTGGGATCCTCGGGCGGTACGCCCACGTCGAGCTCGGTCATGTCCTCCGTGACGTCGAGACGCGTCCCCAGCACCAGCCGGAAGTCGTTGATGGCGGAGAGCCACGCCACCAGTTCGTCTTCGGACAGCCGCTCGGCGTCGATGGTCCGCTCCATCACGTCGATGGCCTGCATCCGTTGGGCCACGAGGTCGTCGCGGACCATCGCATCGAACTCGGCCGCCCGTTCCGGCTCGTCGGGGTACGCGGAAGGGAACAGCCGCCGCACGACCGGGTCGGTCGTCGCGTCCCCCTCGGTGAGCAGCCCGCGAAGCTGCCCCGGCAACGCCCGCAGCACGTCCCGCTCGGCCTGGGGGATGCGGAGCGCGAAGCCCTTGCGGGTCCGCTTGACCCTGCCGAACGCCACTCAGCGATCCTTCTGCATCGTCGCCCACAGCCCGTGGGCGTGCAGTCTGGCCACGTCGAACTCGCACTTCTCTCGGGCGCCGTGCGACACGGCGGCCCTGCCCTTGTGATGCACGTCGAGCATCAGCTTCGTGGCCTTGTCCCGGCTGTAGCCGAACAGCTTCTGGAACACGTACACGACGTATGACATGAGGTTGATGGGGTCGTTCCACACGACCACGACCCACGGGACGTCGGGCTCGACGTCCCGTTCGTCCGTTGGCCGGTCGACCTCGACGGGCGCGGTCGCCATGGTCACACCATACGAAACGCGGAACTACACGTCGCCCGAGAACGTGTCGCAGGCGTCCGGCCGCCCCACCTGGAACCCCGTCCGGAACCAGGTCACCCGCTGCTCCGAGGAGCCGTGGGTCCAGCTCTCCGGATCGATGCGGCCGGTGACGGAGGCCTGGATCCGGTCGTCGCCGACGGCCGCCGCCGCGTCCATCCCCTCCTCGAGATCCCCGGGCTGCAGGACACCCTGCGCGTTCGCCGCGCGGGCCCACACGCCGGCCAGACAGTCAGCCTGGAGCTCCAGGCGGATCGACAGCTCGTTGGCCCGGTCGGGGTTGGCCCGGCTGGCCCGCTGCACCTCGGCGTTCGTGCCGAGCAGCGTCTGGACGTGGTGGCCGACCTCGTGTGCGATCACGTACGCCTCCGCGAAGTCGCCCGGCGCGCCGAACCGCCGCTCGAGCTCGCGGAAGAAGTCGAGGTCGAGATACACCAGCCGGTCGGCCGGACAGTAGAACGGCCCCGTCGACGCCGACGCCGGCCCGCATCCCGAGCGGGTGGACCCGGAGAACAGCACCACGCTGGTCGGCTCGTAGGTGAGTCCGCTCCGGGCGAACTCCTCCTCCCACGTCACCTGGACATCGTCCACCACCGCGTCCACGAACTTCACCAGGCGGGCCTCGGGGTCCACGGCCGGAGCGCCCGGGTTGGGGGACACCTGATCGTCGAGGCGGTCGAACCCGCCGCCGATGTCGCCGAAGCCCCCGTCGCCGCCGCAGAGCTGAAGGGCACCCAGCACCAAGAGGATGAGCACCACCAGGACAACCGGGATCCCCGCTCCCGTCGGGATGGGGAAGCCCCCTCCCCCAGACGGGAAGCCGCCGAGGCCGCCGGGGCCGGGCTCGCCCCTCCGGTCGATGACGCCGCCTCGCCGCCTCCGCAACCGCTTCAGCCGCATCGTTCGTCCTTCCCGGGGGGTGTGTATGGTGACACGTCGGTCAGCGCATCGTGGCGGAACCCGGAAGAAGGAGGGGGACCTGGGCATCATCGCGTGGTTGATCATCGGGCTCATCGCTGGGGTCGTGGCCCGGTGGCTGGTCCCCGGCCAGGATCCCATGGGCCTTCTCGGAACGCTGCTCCTCGGGCTGGTAGGTTCGGTCGTCGGCGGCTTCATCGGCGACCTGCTCGTGTCCGGCGATCAAGACCTCAATCCGGCCGGGCTGATCGGCTCAATCCTCGGAGCCGTGATCGTGCTCCTCGTGTACCGGGCAGTGGTCCAAAGGCGCACGATCTAGCGCCGCCGCCTCGGCCCGGGCTTCCGTCGGGCCGCAGGCTTCGGCCCGGGCTTCCCGTCAGGCCGCAGGCCTCGGCTCGAGTTCGCGCGCACGCGCTCGGGGGCGCTCGAACCGCCCGAGCACGGCGATGATTCCGGCCAGGATGGCCGCCGGCGCCAGCTCCCAAACGAACCGCTCCGCCCACCACCGTGTGGTGCTTTCGGCCTCGTGCCCGAACCCCAGCGGCCACAGCAGAAGAATGGCGACGAGATACGCGGTCATGTGCCACAGGAACAAGGTCATGATCACGCTGTTCACGAAGATGGTGGCCTTCCATGGGCGGGGCCGCTCCAGCCACGTGGTGAGATGGGGCCGAAGCAGCATGACGGCGCCGATCGACCAGATCGCCCCGAGCATGAAGCACACGGTTGGCGGATAGGCGTTCGAGATCGGCTCGACGTCCGTCCCGAGCAGGCTCTTCGGGTAGTAGCCGATCGTGGGGAACCAGTCGAACCGGGCCTGACCGAACAACCGGAAAAGCGCAGGGGTAGTCAGCAGCATGAGGCCGCCGAGCCCTACCACGACCATTCCCCAGAGCACCCACCTCGGCTGGGCCGGGAGGCGCCCGTCCGCGTAGAAGAACCCGAGCTGGTGCGGAAGCAGAAGGACGAAGGCCACGTTGAACCACCGCACCCCGGGGTGCCCGAACCCGAAGGCGATCACGTCGACCGCGATCGTCCCCGCCACCAGCGCCGCGGGAACCCACAGCCCGAACCGTCGGTGCAGCCGGACCATCATGGGCGCGATGGCCACCACCACCACATACACCCCGAGGAACCACAGCGGCCCGAACGGGATCGTGGCACCGGGCGGGCGCATCCCTCGGAGCAGCGTCGTCTGGCCCCACAGCGTCGGCCCGGCAGGCCGGCCGAGGTCGGCGATATGCAGGGCGACCTGGATCACCACCCACACCCCCAGGAACACCAGCGACGGCTTCAGCAGCCTGACCTCGCGGCTCCTGATGAAGGACCACGTCGCGTCGCCTCGTCGCTTGGAGGCGTCGTAGGCCACCATGTTCGAGAAGCCGCCCACGAAGAAGAACACCGGCATCACCTGGAGGAACCACGTCCCCAGCCACAGGCCGGAGGTCACGCCGACCGCGCTGGTCTGGTAGATGAGGCCGTTTTCCCAGTGGATGATGGCGATGAACCAGTGGCCCAGGACCACGGCCACGATGGAAGCCGCCCGCAGGAAATCCACGTAGCGATCCCGGGTTACCGGGGTCGCCCGCGCCAGCTGGTCCAGGCGGCCCGTCGTCACGTCCCTGCGCCCTCCGGCCGCAACGGTACACGGGCTCGTTTGCTGCCTCGGGGACCAACCCGGAACGTCTGGGTTGGCATGCCCTCAGGCCAGGACGAGCTCCAGCTCGGTCGTGAGGTCGACCGAGCCCCCGATGGACCGGGCCACTGGGCACTTCTTCGCGTGGAAGCCCACCACCCGGTCGATGGCCGCGCGCTTGTCGGCGTCGGCCAGGACGTCTGCGTCCGCGCGGAGCGTGTACTTCACGTGCACGCGCCGCAGGACGATGACGCCGTCCCCGGTCTTCTCGACCTCTCCGGTCACGTCGGCAACGAGCCTCCCATGGCTCGCCGGCACCCCGCGCGCCTCCAGCGCGCCTCCCAGGGTTCCCGTCAGTCAGCCCCCCGCCGCCGCGGTGACGTAGTCGAGGGTGGCGGCGTGCGGCTCGAACTCCCCCGGCGCCTTGCCGTAGTGCTCGGCGATCTCGTCGTGGATGCCGAAGTCCACGGTCACGCCGAGGGGGAGATGCGCCCGACGATGGCCGCCCCGCAGCCTCTCGATCCTGACCCTTGAGACGTACACGACCTCGGACAACGCGGAACTCCGACACCTCACGGCCGAATGCTTCGGACCACGCTACCGCGCTCGCGGCGCCGGTGGCTAGATGGGGCGGGAGGGACGGTGAGACCGCGCGGCTCGCCACGTGGCGCTTTCCGGTGAAATGATGGAGGCAGCCGCCAACGAGAGAGGCCATGGACGAGCGGCGGGACGGCCCTGTGGATCCCGAGCTCCCCGGCAAGCTTGACCGGTGGGTGACGGCTTCCCTCATCACCCGGGAGCAGGCCGACGCCATCCTGCGGTTCGAGACGTCGAGGAAGCCCGGAGCCGCCGCCCGACGGACCCCTCTGGTCACGGAGGCCCTTGCCTATCTCGGCGCGGCCCTCGCCCTGGCCGCGCTGTTCGTTTTCCTGTCCGAGGCATGGGACGGTCTCGGGGCCGGCGGTCGGCTCGCCGTGTTGGGGGTCCTCGCGGCGGGCTTCTTCGCGGGAGGGTTCGTGCTGAGGGCGAACCTGGAGCCGGCTATGGACCGCCTGGCCTCCGTCCTGTGGACGCTATCGGCGGGCTTCGTGGGCGGATTCGCGGCGGTCCTCGCAACCGACGGCTTCGACGCGAGTGACCGGGGAGGCTTCATCGCCACCGGGGCCGTGGCCTCGGTCTATGCCGGCGCGCTGTACGTGGCCAGACGGCGAAGCCTTCAGCAGGTCGCGGTGGCGGCCGCCCTGGTGGTCCTGGCGGCCGGGCTGTTCTGGGAGTCGCCCGCCGGTGTCGGCATCGCTCTCGTCGCGCTGGGTCTGGCCTGGCTCGGGTTGGGATGGCTGGACCGGCTCTCGCCGCGGCGAACCGCCTTCGCCACCGGTTCCCTGGGGCTCCTGATCGGACCCCTGTTCCTGGCCGAGCCGGCGATTGGAGCGGCCCTCGTCATGGGGGGGCTTGCCTCGGCCGGCTTGGTCGTCGCCAGCGTGGGGCTCCGGCAGACGGTGCTCCTCGGGCTGGGGACCGCAGGGCTGTTCGTCTACCTGACGTGGGCCATCGGCCACTACCTCGGCGAGACGATCGGGCTGCCTTTCGCGCTTCTCGTCGCCGGTCTCGCCGTGATCGGGGTGGCGGTGGTGATCGCTCGCCTCCGTCCGCTCGCCTCCGAGCCGGGGGGCGCTCACGAGCGGGCGTAGGACACCGACCTACACGTACTCGTCCCCGGGATCGCGGGTGAGGTGCGCCACCGTGACGTCCTTTCCCGCGAACACGTCCTCCGTGCGAGCCTTGAGCGCCTCGGTCTGGCTCCCCGCCGCGAACACCACCGTCTCCTGGCGGAGGATCTCGCCGTCAACGAACACCGGCGTGTCCAACAACCCACCGAGGGGAGGCAGGCAGCCGAGCTCGAACCCCGGGTAGTCCCGTTCGATCTCCTGCTCCGTCGCCAGGTGCGCGTGGTGGTCGCCCACGGTCTCCTCGGCGAGCCGCATGTCGAGGCGCCGGTCGCCCGGGATCACCATCAGGCGGTGCCCCGCCTTCGTGTCGAGGAGGAGCGTTTTCACCACCTGGTGGGCATCGATGCCGATCGCTCTGGCCTCGTCGATCGTGGTGAACGCCTTGTCATGGGCGATGACATCGAAGGGGATCCCTTTCTTCTCCAGGTACTCCGTCGTGCGCGACATCGGGACCGCCGCCTTCCAAGAGAGCTCCACAAGCAGCCTATCCGCCGGAGTGTGACGATGTGAACCGGGGGGGTGGCCGACCGGTGAAGATCCTGCTCGAGGGACGCCCTGCTGTGGGCAAGACCACGGCAGCGCGGAGGCTGGTGGACCTGCTGCGGGCCTCCGGCCTCCGCCTGGCCGGGTTCACCACCGAGGAGATCCGCGATCGGGGCCGCCGGGTGGGCTTCGCCGTCGAGAGCCTTGCCGGCGGGCGCGGCGTCCTGGCGCACGTCGATTACCCGGGGCCGCCGAACGTGGGGAAGTACGGCGTGGACCTTGCCGAGTTCGAACGCGTCGCCCTCCCGACGCTGGAGGCCGAGGTCGATGTGGTCGTCATCGACGAGCTGGGGAAGATGGAACTCGCCTCGCCGGCGTTCCGCGCCGCCGTGGAGAGGCTGTTCGACCGCGAAGTTGCCGTCGTGGCCACCATCCACGTGCACCGGCACCCATTGACCGATGCGCTGAAGAGCCGCCCCGGCGTCGAGGTCGTACACGTGACCGAGCGCAAGCGTGAGGCGCTCCCCCGGGACCTCGCCGCCCGCCTCAGCGAGGGGCGCTCTCCAGCTTGGCCTTGAGGTTGCGGAGCGACTTCATGGCGTCGCCACGGATGGCCGGGTACGCAAGGAACAAGACGATCGGGTTGCCGTCGCTCCCCAAAGTCTTTTCGATCAGCGTCCCGCCGTCGGCGCGCGTGAACGTGAAGGTGTTCTCGTAGTGCACGTCCTTCTTGCCCTGCTGGTGGTGGGCCACCGAGTACGCGAACCGCGCCGGCCGCTCGAGCTTCGTGATCTCCAGGTCGGCCGACACCGGCTTGCGGATGAACACCGCTTGCGAGCGGTACTTCGCGCCAAGATGTGGCGTCCCGCCGGAGACCGGGTCCATGCGCATCTTCGCGTTCGGGTTGGCCCACTCCGGGTGGCGTGATACGTCCGAGACGTAGTCGAACGCCTGCTCCGGGCTCACCCCTTCGGCCTTGATGCGGAACCGCAAGGCCATCGTTCCCTCCTCTCGTCCGGCCGACGCCTGAGGTAAGCCGCCGACGTGACTTCTTCGCGAACCTCGGTAACGTAAGCCATCGCTAACAGAGGGGTCAAGTCGAGCGAGGTTGGCGACCCGACGGGCGGCGGCGTCATGCTTTGGGCGTGACCACGTACGTCCTGCACATGGACCTCGACCAGTTCATCGCGGCGGTCGAGGTGCTGCGGCGGCCGGAGCTCGTCGGGAAACCGGTGGTGGTGGGCGGCGATGGCGACCCCGCCAAGCGCGGCGTCGTCTCGACGGCGAACTACGAGGCCCGGAGGTTCGGGATCCGCTCCGGGATGCCGCTTCGGACCGCGTACAAGCGGTACCCCGACGCCGTGTTCCTGCCGGTCGACGCCGAGGCCTACCTCGCAGCCTCCCGCGAGGTGATGGACACCCTTCGGACCTTCCCCGCCGTGGTGGAGACGGCCGGGTGGGACGAGGCCTTCATGGAGGTCGAGACGGACGAACCGGAAGGTCTCGCGCGCGACATCCAGGGGGCCGTGCTTCACCAGACGAAGCTGTGGTGTTCGATTGGCGTGGGCGACAACAAGCTCCGGGCCAAGATCGCGTCGGGATTCGCCAAGCCGGCCGGCGTGTACCGGCTGACCCGCGAGAACTGGTCGGTGGTGATGGGGGGGCGGACCGTCGACGCGCTCTGGGGGATCGGGAAGAAGACCGCGGCGAAGCTCGAAGCGCTCGGGATCCGGACGGTGGACCAGCTGGCCGGGGCGGACGATGAAGCATTGGCCCGCGCGTTCGGGCCGAGGACCGGGCCGTGGCTACGACAGCTCGGGACCGGCGAGGACGCAACGCCGGTGACGTCCGAGCCTTACCTCCCGAAGGCCCGGGGACGCGAGCGCACGTACCAGCAGGACATCACCGATCCGGACGAGGTCCGCCGCGAGGTGGCGAAGCTGGCCCGGGCCGTGGTCGAGGACCTGAAGGAGGAGGGCCGGGCCGCGGTGCGCGTGGTCGTGAAGGTCCGATTCGCGCCGTTCTTTACGTCGACCCACGGCGTGCCGCTCCCCCAGCCCACCATGGACCCCGACGCGATCGAAGCGGGCGCACTCGCCGCGCTCGCGAAGTTCGAGCTGGACCGCCCGGTGCGCCTCCTCGGCGTCCGGGCGGAAATGGTCGAGAAGGGCTAGCGGTCCCGGTCACCGCCCCAACATGGCGTCGGCCGCCAGGTCGCGGAACTTCGCGCGGGCGCTCGCGCCCAGATGGATGACGCTATGGCCTCCAACCATCGCCCCGGTCCCCGACACCACCTGGTTCCGGACCTGGCCGGGGCGGAAGGACGGGACCGCAAGAAACAGGTCCACCATCTCGGACAGGCTGAGGTCGGTGCGGAGGTACCGGGCGGCAGCCACGGCCCACCGAAGGAGCGAGAGGGGGTCCTTCTGGAGATCCGAGCGGAACTCCTCCACCGCCGCGATGATCAGCCGCCCCTGGTTCATCGATCGGCCGAAGTCGCCGCCCGGGGCGTCGTGGCGGTTCCGGGCCAGGGCCAGCGCTTGGCGGCCCGAGAGCCTGGTCGGTCCGGCCCGGAAGTGGGCGCCGGAATACCCACGGTCGTTCATCGCGTAGGGGATGTCGATCCCGATGGTCCCGATCGCCTCGATCATGCGCACGAAGCCCTCGAACCCGGTCAGGGCGTACGCGTCGATGTGGATGCCGGTGAGGCGCTCGACGGTTCGAACCATGAGGTCCGGACCGCCGTACACGAGGGCGCCGTTGATCTTTCCCATCCCCACCCCGGGCATGTACGCGTAGGAGTCCCGGGGGATCCCCAGGATCGAGGCAACCCCCTTCCTCGAGTTCACCCCGATGATGTGGATCGAGTCCGCCCGCGTCGCCGTAATCTGCTGGCCGGGGCGGGCGTCGCTCCCGATGACCAGCACGAACAGGAGGTCGCTCGAAGGGAGGCCGGGCGAGAACGAGGCCTGCCGGACCTTCCGATGGATCAGCGCCGGCGAGGGGAGACGGCTCCGGACGTCGAACGAGACGATCCGCCACCGCCCCTCGGAGCGGCGCAGGACGTAGTCCCCCTCGTGCCGGACGGAGACGTCGGCGCCATCGGCGAGACCGACGCCGGTGAACTCCATGCCGGCGAGGGCAACCAGCGGTCGTCCGGCCCGGTCGAGCAGGAAGCGAACGTCGAGCCGAGCTCGCATCGGTTGGACCGCGTCGAGGTGCAGGGCGGCCCGACCCAAGGTGAGGTCCTCCACCCTCCGGAGAGCCTCCGACCTCGCATCCGCGGCGAAGAGCTCGGGCAGTGTGGGGAAGCTACCTTCCGCCCACAGGTCGGGGTCGACGAACCCGACCGAGTACAGCTCGGTCATGGTCCGGCGGATCCCCTCGGCCGACGTCGCGAGCCGCCACGGCGGTGCCGTCCCCGACGGTCCGCGGCCCCGCACCCGCCGAAGATCGACCGTCAGCTCATACCCGGGCGGCTCGGCGAATCGGGCCCTCTCCGCGCCAGCCCCCGCCTCCGGGGAGCCGGCTCGCACACCCGGGGATCGGAGCGACCACAGGACGCCAATAACCAACGAGAGGACGACCGCACCAGCCCCGACGCCCAGCCGGCCGGCTCTCCGCCGACTCACCGCCGCACGCTCCCCCTGTCAGCCACGGCGCCGAGATTACCGACCCGAGTCCGGCGTTCAAGCAGGAAGCCGCTTTCGGCGATCGGCGATCCAAGGTATCATGTGATAAGACTCTGTCTTACAAGAGAGGAATCCATGCGCCCAACCCGTACCGTCACGATCTCCCTCCCTCCGGAACTCGCCCGCCGAGTGGACCGGGTGGCTCGTGCCGAGGGACGATCGAGAAGCGAGCTGTTCAGGGAGGCACTTCGCCAGTACTTGGAACGTCAGGAACGGTGGAAGCGGATCTTCGCCACCGGCGAACAGGTGGCCCGGGACCTAGCCATCGATGAGGCGGAGGTCCTCAAGACCGTAAAGGACCGGCGATCTCGCGCCCGATAGATGCGGGTCGTCCTCGATACGAACGTCCTCCTTGCCGCCGTGCTGTTCAGGGGACTCCCCCGATCGCTCCTGGAGTCGGCCCTGAGAGGTGAGATCGACCTCGTGACGAGCCCGACGCTGCTCATGGAGCTCGAGGAGCTCCTTCACCGAAAGTTCCACTTCCCCAGCGAGCTCGCCCACGCCACTCGCACCGAGATGGAATCCCTCGCCGACGTCGTGACGCCGACGGAGGTCCCTCGCGTCGCGAGGGATCCCGATGACGACGAGGTCCTTGCCGCAGCGGTCGTGGGCGCCGCTGAGGCGATCGTCACCGGCGATCGCGACCTGCTTTCGCTCGGCACCTACGAGGGGATGCGGATCCTCACGCCGGCCGAGTTCGCCGAGCTCACCGGGAGAGCCGGCTAGATCGTCACCAGGTTCGAGCTGTACGCACCACACCTGACCTTTCATCGATCTGCCGCGGATGCCGGTGTTCTTCATCGTCGGCGGCTTCGCCAACTCGGCCTGGTGGGACTCGGCCCGGCGCTCGGGGATCGGCCACGCTGACTGGCTGCGGACGAGGTTCGCCCGCCTGCTCCGGCCCACCGTCGCGTTCGTGGCCGTGTGGACGGTGGGAGGGACCGTGGTGGCGTTGGCGGGGGTGGATGCCTCTCGTTCGCCTCGGTGGCGCGATCGTGTCGCTGCCTCTCGCCTCGGCCGGTAACCCGAGCGGTCTGCTGCACGGCCCGCCGGTGGACGGTCGAAGAAGGTACGGCGGGAGTCCCTAGAATCGGGCCCGGGGGGTGATCACGACATGGCAGGAAAGGTGGATGGGCAAGCGGAGGCAGCGCAGGTAGCTGCGGCAGCTCGCGAGGCGATCGCGAAGAGGATCGCGACGCTTGCGCCGAAGATCAAAGAAGAGGCCGAAGCGCAGGTCGTACGGCACCTCGCCGAGGCCTATGCATTTCTCGCCGCCGAGCCGCCGAGAGCCAGGGCCGGTTAGCCGCGCTCCATCACCGCGTCGATGCGTGGTAGAGAGGGTGCCGGTACGCAGGATCCGAGTGCAGCCAGCAGGTCTTCGAGTGGTTGTAGGTCGTGAGGATCGTCGAGCACCCATCCCGATTACAGATGCGCCCCCTGGAGGGCCGCGACTCGGCGCCCTTCCCCTTCTCGGGTGGGCCGATCAGCGTGTCGATCCTCCCGCTCCGTCCCGTCATGGGAGTGGCCGCCTTTCGTTGTGGACCACGGTGATCCGGGGGGCGAAAGGCGGGTGGAGCTGGCGTTTCGCCACCGGACAGTCGCTCGACGCGAACCCTCGGGCCTCGCCCGAGGGATTCACCATAGCAGGTTCACATCTCCCGCTTCCTCCCTGCTGACGCGCCGTCTGCCCTGGTATCGTGCATGGCGAGGGTACCGATCGCGGTTCGCTTCGAGCAGTTCCCTCCCCGGCATCCCGCCGGGCGCCCGACGGGCAGCAGGAAGGCCCCGAGGCGAGGAAAGGAGGGGATTGCGTATGGCGACCGGCACCGTGAAGTGGTTCAGCCCCGAGAAGGGCTACGGCTTCATCACGCCCGACGACGGTAGCGCCGATGTGTTCGTGCACTTCAGCTCTATCGCCGGCGAGGGATACAAGAACCTCGAAGAGGGCCAGAAGGTGGAGTTCGAGGTAACCCAGGGGCAGAAGGGTCCGCAGGCTGCGAGCGTGAAGCCCGCTTCGTAGCCGACTCCCGCCGAGAGGGAGTGTGACCAGCTTCACAGCCAGCTGTGAGGCCCTTGGCTAGCCTTGGCCCATGGCGCGGTGCAGCTGGTATGCTGGCATACCCATGAAACGGACGACCGTGAAGCTGCCCGACGAGCTCGACGCTCGGCTGCGCCACGAGGCGAAACGGCGTGGGTTGTCCATCTCCGAGCTCACGCGCGAGGCGATCGAGGATCATTTGGGCGTGCCGCGCCGGCGGAAGTTCGCGAGCACAGGGGTCGGTAGGAGCGGCCGCTCGGACATCTCGGAGCGGATCGAGGAGATCCTCCGCGAAGAGTGGGGTCGGGAGTCACCGTAGCGATCCTCCTCGATACCAGCGTCCTGTACGCGAACATCGACGCGGGGGATCGGCATCACCGCGCCTCCGTCGAACTGCTCCACACCCACCCAGGCCCCTTCCTGGTACCGCAGCTGGAGGTGACCGAGGTCACTTATCTGGCCGTGACCAGGATCGGCCCGGAGGCAGAGCTGCGCTTCCTGGAGGACTTGGCAAGGGGAGCTTTCACGACGGTCCCCGTCGAACCGGTCGACTGGCTTCGGATCGCCGAGCTCGTCTGGCGGTACCGCGAGGCCAAGCTGGGGACCGTCGGGGCCTCGGCGGTGGCCGCCGCGGAGCGCCTCAGCATCACCGCGGTCGCAACGCTCGACCGACGCCACTTCGGGATGGTCCGGCCGGCCCACACCCAGGCCTTCGAGCTCCTCCCCGCATCACCCAGCGGATCGGTTTGACAGGACTGAGCCCGGCGGAATAGACCTCGAGGCCTGAGCCCTCGACTCCTCCGGAGGTGCCACCGATGAGGAAGGCCCGGCTCCTCGTTTCCCTGCTCCTCGTGGTCGGCGTGTCCGTCGCCGTCCTCCCCCGGGCGGCCGGCCAGGCATGTCCCACCGAGCCCACGTTCGACCCGGCCATCACCCCGCCGGACGTGGCCATCCCCGGCTTCACCACGCGCAAGGCCACCACGGAAGAGCTGCTCGCCTACACGGCCCTGGTGGACTCGCAGAGCGACCGGGTGGCCTCCGACACGTTCGCGACCTCGGTGGGCGGAACCCACCTTCTCTACGCGCTCGTCGCGAGCGAGGGCCACCTGCCGAACGTGGACGCCATCGCCGCGGACAACCAGGCGCTCCGCGACCCTCGCGTCACCACGCCGGCCCAGGCGGCCGCGATCGCGCGCGACACCCCAGCCATCGTGTGGGTGTACGCGAACGTGCACGGCAACGAGCCGTCGCCCGGTGACGCCGCCACCCAGATCCTCTACGAGCTCGCTGCCAGGACCGACTGCGAAGTCGAGGCCATGCTGGAGAACCTGGTGGTCGGCATCATCCCCACCCAGAATCCCGATGGCCGCGACGACAACACCCGGCGGAACCGGAACGGCTTCGACATGAACCGTGACTGGTTCGCGTGGACCCAGCCCGAGACCCTGGGGAAGATCGAGCTGCTGACCCGGTTCCCGGGCGTGCTCCACATCGACTCGCACGAGATGTTCTACAACGACTTCTGGTTCCCCCCGAACGCCGACCCCATCTACCACGAGGTCAGCGACCAGGCCGTCGACTGGATGAACGACGTCTACGGCGCGGCCATGGCTAGGGCGTTCGACGAGCGGCGCCAGGGCGACGACTTCACGTTCTTCACCGGCTCGCCGTTCGACTTCTTCTACATGGGGTTCGGCGACACGGTACCGGCGACGATGTTCACGTCCGCCGGTATGACCTTCGAGAAGGGGACGCAGGACCAGTACTCGCAACGGGTGCTGGAGCACTTCGTGGCGGCGTGGGCATCGCTCCGGGCGGCCTCGGACGAGAAGGAACCGATCCTGAACGAGCTCTACGGTGCGAGCGCCGACGCGCTGGCCCAGGGCGAGGCCGGCGAGCTGGAGCCGAACTTCGTCCAGCAACCCGGCAACACCGTGCAGCGCCCGGTCCCGGACATCCGGGTCCGCCACTACTTCCTGGGCGCTGACCGGGCGTACGCGGAGGTCGCCCGCATCGTCGGGCGGCTGCTCCAGGCCGGGGTCGAGGTGTACCGGCTTGACGCGCCGCTCGCCGTGCCGGGCCTGCACGAGTACGGGCGCCCGGCGGCGGCTGGGACCGTGCCGGCGGGCTCGTTCTGGATCCCCATGGCCCAGCCCCAGAAGCACTGGATCCAGGCCATGCTGCACGAGGACACGTACGTCCCGTTCCCGTTCTTCTTCGACGTGACGGCGTGGTCGAACCCCCTCCTCGGCAATGTCGACGCGCGATGGACGGGCGACGTGCTTCTGCCCGCAGCCACGCGGGTGACGTCCGCGCCCGCGGGGGGCATCGAAGGCTCGGTGGCCGGAGCGCAGTTCCTGTGGTTCCCGGGGGACAGCGAGTGGGCGATGGCGGGCGCCCTGGAGCTGGCGCGCGGGGGCGTGCCGGTGACCCGGCTCACGGCGCCCGCAGGGGGCCTTCCTGAGGGTGCGTTCGTCGTCCCGGCCTCGGCTTCCGAAGCGGTGAGCGCGGTGGCGGCGAAGTTCCTGCTGAACGTGCGGGCCTCCTCCGACGCCCCACCCTCCGGCGTGGCCTTCACCCAACCCAAGATCGCGGTGTTCCGAAGCGGCAGCGAGTCCGCCCGGCACCTCGAATTCCTGCTGCGCGATGTTTGGGGGGTGCCGTTCGACCGGCTGTCCCAGTTCGCCGTGAACTCGGGAGAGCTGACCAGCGGCGACTACGACGTGTTCGTGGTCCCGGGCTCCTTCGCCGAGTGGTTGACCCGGGCCAAGAAGAACGTCGAGGACTGGATCGCGGGCGGCGGTGTGTACGTGGGCACAGCCCGGCCGGGCGGGACCGGGGGAACGCCGCTCGCGGTGGCCAGCGGGTTCACGTCGTCCGGGCTGTCGTCTCCCGCCGACCTCCAGGTTCCGGGGACGCTGTTCCGGGTGGCCCTGGACCACCGAAGCCCGGTCACGCTCGGGGCGGGCGACTTCGCGTACTGGTACCACCTGGGCGAGGAGGTGCTGTCGCCCTCGGCAACAGGGGTGAACGCCGGGCTGTACCCGGCCACCGCCCCGGACTTCTTCGTGTCGGGGTTCGCGGCGGGCGAGGACGTCCTGAAGGGAACGGCCGCCCTGGTCGACGAGGGGCTGGGGAGCGGACGAGTGGTGCTGTTCTCCGGCGAGCCGAACTTCCGAGCCTTCACCGACGGGACGGCCCTGCTCCTGGCCAACGCCATCACCTACCCGCTGTCGGCCGCGCCGGCGACGATCGACATAACGTCGAGGGCGGCGGCCCTGGCGGTGGCGGCGGCGATGGCTTCGGCGGGGCCCGTGACCGGTCCGGGCCGGCCGTTCGTGATCGAGGTGCCCACGAACCAGGCCAAGGCCGCGCTGGCGGCGATCGGGCAGTTCACGTCCGACGTGACGGTGAAGCGGGCGCGAAACTCGGCCTTCCTGACGATCCCGAATCCGGTGGGACTGGACGTGGAAGAGCACCCGTTCGCCTTCCTGCTGCTCCCGGCCCTCGACCAGGCCGGCCTGGAGGTGCGCTCCGCCATCCTGTAGCAAGCCTTCGAGGTCGCAGGCGGTTCCGGCGGGCATCGGTGTCTCTGCCCAAGAGGGGCATAGCTGAGTTGATATCTCGAATACGATATGGGAGAATGCTCCCTGAGGAGGTAAGAAGAGAGTGGCGAAGGACTTCCTGGACGAAGTCATCGAGGAACGGGCGAAGAAGAACCCGGACTTCCCCGAGATGGTTGAGGCGGCCTTCAGGGCCCGAGTCTTGCTTCGGTCGCTCGCAGACCGCCGGCGCGAGCTCGGGCTCAGCCAGACCGCCGTCGCCGCCCGGATGGGGACGTCTCAGTCCGCCCTCGCCCGCCTCGAAGGGGGCGAGGCCGACCCCCGGATCACGACCGTCCAGCGGTACGCGCTCGCCATGGGAGAGGAGCTGGCCCACCGCCGCGTGGCGGCTCGCAAGGTCTCGCGCTCGGTGCGAGCCAAGGCCGGGTCCATCCTGCTGGAGGACGCCTCCTCCGAGCTGCGCCGGGCTGACACACGCGCATAGAGCTCGTCGTCGCGTCCGCGGAATAGCGTGCGGGCCGCCCGCGTTCCTCATGCTTGACGAAGGGAGCACCATGCCGGCGATCACAGCCCCCGACATCACCAAGCTCGAACGCGTACCTTCCGTCCCAGAGACTTCGCGGCAGCGGCCCGTCCGCGCCGTGGCCTCGGCTCCGCGCGGGCTGGAGGGCGAGGGGTTCCCCGTCCGCCGGGCGTTCGCCGGCGCCGACCTCGCCGATCTCGATCCGTTCGTCCACATGGACCAGATGGGCGAAGTCGAGTACGCGCCCGGCGAGCCCAAGGGCACGCCGTGGCATCCGCACCGCGGCTTCGAGACCGTCACGTACATGATCGACGGCATCTTCGAGCACCAGGACTCGAACGGCGGCGGGGGCGTGATCACGAACGGCGACACCCAGTGGATGACGGCCGGCGCGGGGATCCTGCACATCGAGCGCCCGCCCGACCACCTGGTCGCAACCGGCGGGCTGTTCCACGGGATCCAGCTCTGGGTGAACCTCCCGAAGGCCGAGAAGTGGGTGCCGCCCCGATACCAGGACCTCCGGGCACGGGAGGTGTCGCTGCTCGCGTCCCCCGACGCCGGCGCGCTCGTGCGCGTGATCGCGGGGGATCTCGCCGGTTACCGCGGACCGGGACAGACCCACACGCCGATGACCATGCTGCACGCGACCATCTCGCCGGGGGCGCGGCTGGACCTTCCGTGGCGTGTGGACTTCAACGCGCTCCTCTATGTGCTGGCCGGCGCAGGTTCGGCTGGCGCCGAGGGCCGGCCCATCACCACCGGGCAGCTCGCGGTGTTCGGCCCGGGCGATGCGATCAGGCTGGAAGCCGCACCGGTCCAGGAGTCGCGCGCCCCCGCGCTCGAGGTCCTTCTGCTCGGGGGCCGCCCCATCCGCGAACCGGTCGCCTGGTACGGGCCGTTCGTGATGAACACCCGCGACGAGCTCCTCCAGGCGTTCGAGGACTACCAGGCCGGCCGGTTGGGGACGATCCCCGCGATCTCCGGGGCCCACCACACGCCCGACCACATCGTCGAGTCGGGCCCAGAACCCGCTAACGGCTAGACGGCGGACTCAGGGCTCGAGCTCGTCCCGCAGGGCCGCGAGCCACTCGACGGCGATCTTGTCCTGGGGCCTGCCCGCCGCCCGCTTCATGCGGATCAGGTCGTCCACGGACGCGACGCGCACGACCAGGCCGTCGAGGTCCTCGTCCGTAGCCGAGGCATCGAGGTCGGCGAACCCATCGGTCCCGGCTGGAGTGCCGAGACAGTCGAGGGGGCCGGCGCTGGTCGAGAACGTGAAGTGGTCTCCCGCCTTCAAGGTCCGAGCGTCGAGCCGGAACAGGACCTCGGGGGGCGCTCCACGAAGAGTGGCGCCGAGCTGTTGGAGAGCAGCGGCGAGCCGTTCCATGTTCTCGTCGCCGCGCGCGTAGCAGACGTCGACGTCGCCTGTGATCACGGGCGACCCGCGGATCGCGGCGGCATACCCACCGATCAGCACGAACCGGACCCCGTGCGAAACGAGCGTTCGGAGGGCGACGATCGGATCGAACGAGGGCGTGCTCACGCCCGCGAGCGCCCGCGCCGCCCGAACATCCGGGTGCGCTCCCACTCTCGCGCGGCCAGGCGAGCCCGCTCGCCCGGGGAGAGGCGCAGGCGGTCCCGGATGAGCGTCCGGTCAACCCCTGCTCCCGGACGCTCAACGAGCTCGAGCCCCTTGCCGCACGCGCGGAGCAGCCGGTCCAGCGTGTCGAACCGGGGAGAGGCGTGGTCCCGCTCGATCCGCGAGAGTGCCGGCTGCGCCAGGCCCGCGCGCCGGGCGAGCGCCCGCTGCGTCAAGCCCGCGGCCTGACGTGCCTCCCGAAGGATCGATCCCGCTTTCATGCAAGGGATCATGATAACGCAAACGATATCGGCCAACCCGCCGGAGCGGAGGAGGTGAGGCCCGCGTCCGAGGTCTTCGACAGCCTGTTGGCGCCGTGCCGGTTCGGGGTCGGCTGAGCTCTTTCCGCGCCGGATTCCGCTACCGGATCGTCGCGGCATCCACGTCCGGGATCAGCCCGACCCACGCCTCGTCCGCCGTGAGCACGCGACGGCCGAGCCGGCGACCGAGGGCCAGGCATGCCCGATCGCCAAGCGACAGCCCAGCGGACGAGGAGGGCGGACGAAGCCGCGCGCTCTCGACCGCCAGGTCCTCGTCGAACGGGAAGACGTCGAGAGGAAGGACGGTGATCCCGCCCATCGCCGAGTCCGGGTCCTCGCCGGCATCGGAAAGCTTCGACAGGACCTCGGCCAGGTTCACGGCACCGATCGCGGCCTCGTCCCCGAGAGCCTGTTCGACCTCGCCGGCGCCGGCCTCATCGAGGAGATAGGCGAGCAGCGCGGAGGCGTCGAGGACCGTCACGTCGCCCGGCGCCGTTGGGAGGTCCGCTTTCCAGCAGCGTCCTCCCGCCGCGCCTCCTCCCGACGGTCCCGGATGAGCTCCGAGACCAGGTCGCGCCCCCGACCGGCGTGGGAGAACATCCCTCGGCCCGCGCGAGCGAGGTCACGCCGGGTGGCAAGCCGCACGACCCCGTCCGCGTAGATCAGGACCAGCTCCTGCCCCTCCCGGAGCCCAGCCCGCCGCCGCAGCTCGGCCGGGAGGACGAGGCGCCCTCGCTCCCCAAGGCGGACCGTGTAGGTATCCGCGTGGGCCATACCGAAGAATGTACCACGCAAGGAAGTAGTGTTATCAATCCTTCGAATCGTGGGACGAGCGCAGCCTTGTGGGAGCCCGTGCGGCCGATCGGGTTGAGTCGCTCCCGCGAGTGCCGAACTCGGCCGCTGACCGATGGGCGCGGCATACTCGGTGGAGATGACCGCCGATGCCCCGATCACCGAAGTCCTCGTCGAGCCTATCGAGGGGTGGCGTACCTGGAACCTCTCCGTGGACCGGGTAGGCGGTCCGCTCCTTCATCCTGCCGGTCCCAGCGCCGACGCCTGGTGGCCCCGGCGGCCTCTCGAGGCCCGATGCCGGGCCTCGCCGGTCCTCTCGCTGTTCCGCCCTCCGCACGATGCGCCCAACACGGCGTGCACGTGCGGCATCTACGCCGCCCGGTCGCTGGAATCGATGGAACGCCCTCGCCCGGCATGGCCTCCGCCGCCCGTGGTCGGCACCGTCTCCCTGTGGGGCCGGGTGGTTGAGCACGAGCTCGGGTGGCGGGCGGCCTTCGCCTATCCGTCCCGGCTCCGGCTGGTGTGCGCGATGTGCGCGTGGTTCGAGCCGGGCCCGGGAGAGCCGGTGACCGTGCACGGGATGTTCCGGCGCCTGTACACGCTGTGCGAGGCGCACCGCGGTGGGATCCAGATCCCCGACGGGCGCCGGTCCAAGCCGGCGGACCTCGACCCGGGCGAGCTCCAGGCCCGTCTCCTGGACGCCTACGCGGTGGAGGTGCTCCCGCTCGAGCACGTGGCGCGGCTGTTCCGGCTCCCACGCACTCCGGATCCGCCCCCGTACATGCCCACGATCCGCGCGGTCCCTGCCGAAGGAAGCTGACGCAGCGGCGAACGGCGCCTGACGCGCCGCGGTTCAGGTCTCGAGCTCGGGGAGGATCACCCGGCCTGCGCGATGATCCGCTCGACCTCGCTCCGGTCGAAGGCCCGGAGGGTCTGCGTTCGAACGTTCCCCAGAGAGCCCAGCTGCAGGCCGATGGCCGCGTAGGTCTCGTCGTCGGGGACCTCGGTCACGACGACGATGTCGTACTCGCCGAGTGTCCACCAGATCCCTTTCACGCTTCCACCGTGCTTCTGGACAAGTTGGGCGAAGGCATCCGCCCTCTTCGGGCTGTCCTTGAAGCTCCTGATGCCCTGGTCGGTGAAGTTGACCAGGCTCACGAAGGTGGCCATGCCGCGCTCCTTTTCCCCCGAGCGGGCACTCCTACCGGATGGCGACACCGTACGCTCGGTGCCCTCAAGGAGGCACGACGAACCCGGTTCCCCACCGGTCAGCCCGTGGGCGCAACGGCAAGGCCCGAACGGCGAGCGGCTCCCAGGAGCGTCTGGTCGAAGGAGACGAACAGGATGTGCCCTCCGCGGCCCGCTTCGAGCCCGGAGGCCAGGTGCACGGCGTCATACGCGCGCAGGGCGTGATGCTCGGCGAGGTCTCCGGCGGCTCTCGCGACCCGCTCCTCGATCTCGACCCGAACGAACTGGCGCCACCGACGCTCGAGCTCCGTCCGGGCTGCTCGGAGCCCGGACCGGGTCAGCCGCCCCGCCCGGGCCGCCCCTGCGAGCGCCACACGGCACTCGGGGTACGTGAGCCGGCTCGTCACAAGGCCGGCGGCCTCGTCCCACAAGACCTCCACGTCGGGCGTTTCCGGTTCGGCGACCAAGAGCTTCACCAGGGCGGAGGTCTCGAAGTACGCGATCAACGACGCTGCTCGGCCACGAAGTCCGAGACGCTCCCCCTGGCCTTCGCCGGCGGCCGCGCCCGCGCGGGCTCCTTGGGCATCGTGGGGAGCTCGGCAAGGCCCTGTGAGATCAGCCGCTGAAGCCCGGGCGGGTATTCATCCACGCCGATCAGGCGGGCCACCGGCCGCCCGCGGTCGGTGATGACGACGTCGCGTCCGGTGCGGGCGGCCTCGATGAAGCGGCTGAGGTGGTCTCGGAGCTCCCTGATCCCGACCTCGACCCGATCCTCGCGGCGCGAATGTGGCGCTTTGGCTATAGCGAGAGTGTACATGGCCGGTCTACCCGGCCGAGATCAGCCGACCGAGGGCCCGGCGATCGAGGGGATCCACTCGACGGAGGCCTCGTACGCCGTCGAACGCCACGTCGGCCGAGACGACGACTGCGACGCCGTGGGCAAGGCACGTGCCAGCATGCACCCGGTCGGCCGGACCGAGCTGCGGAGCCCGCAGGGCGAGGGCCAGGCGGAAGGCGTCGTCCGTCACGGCCAGGAGCGGGGTGAAGACCGTGTAGGCGTTGGCGGCGAGGCCGTCCAGAGGACCGGCCCGCCCGGAGCGCTCCACGTACCAGACCTCCTCGAGCACGGCCGGGGAGGTCCGTCCGTCGGCCCGGCCGCGAGCGATGGCATCGAGCACGTCCAGGCAAGGCCCGCGGTACTCGCCCTCGGTGGCGGCGTAGACGATGACGTTGGCGTCGACGAAGAACGTCACCGTCCGGCGGCCCCGGTCCGCTCCTCCTCCACCAGCCGCTCGAGCTCACCGGGCGAAAGGAAGCGTCCCCGCATCCCCCCGATCCCCTCGAGCGCGCGCAGGCGCTTGTCCGGGGGGGTCGCGCCGAGGTAGCCGTCGACGGCTTCGCGGATGAGTGCCGCCACGGATGTTCCGCGGCGGCCGGCCTCGGCCTCGAGCCGCTTCCGCTGCTCGGGGCTCACGAGGATCTGAAGGCGCTCGGTGAACATACACACAGTATACACATCAACGTAGCTCCGGAAGGAGGGCGCGAGGAGAACCGCAAGCGACTGGAACGTCTCTTGCATCGCTGGATCACGTGCAGAGAGCGTGATGCCAGCGGCTCCACTGCGGGTGTTCCGGGCAGCGTGTCAGACCTGCTCACCAGGGTCTCGACGTGGCCAGCTCGATGTATTACGATTCGTAGTGCGTCCTGCCGTCTACGAGCTGCGGTGGGACGAAGCGATCCAGGAGAAGCTCTGGACGAAGCACCGCGTCTTGGGCCGGAGGTCGGTGACGTCGTCTTCGATGACCCCGAGGCTGATTTCCGGTGGCGCGAGCACCGGCGGCACGGCCGTCGATTGCTGGTCAAGGGTCGCACGCGAGGTGGGCGAAGGCTGATCGTGATCCTGGATCCGATCGACTTGGACGAAGGGGTCTGGCGGTGCCGAACCGCCTGGGAGGAACGATGAAAGACATCAGCCGGGAGGAAGCCGAACGGATGTGGGAAGAGGCCACGCCGGTGGAGGTCGAGCGCCGTCCGGGCGGGATGAACACGGTGCTCTCGATCCGGATGACGAATGAGCTTCTCGGGGAGCTGGAGATCGCCGCGCGCAGCCGGGGGAAGGGCCCGACCACGCTCGCGCGCGAGCTCATCGAGCAGGGGCTCGCGCTCGGCCCGTCCGCCTCGGTACCGCTCCTGGCCAAGGTCGCGAGCCGGCTCGCGGAGGAGACGGCGCGGATGTCCAGGGGCCGTCCGAGCCCTGGCCGTGCCGGGAAGAAGCCGACCACCGGGGCTCGCCGCAGAGCAGGGTGAGGGTCGGGATCGTGGGCGCTCCAGTCACGGGACTCGGCTGAACCATGGCCTGTGCCACCGACATGCCGACGATCCGCATGGTCCCGGTCGACGTGGCCCATGATCAGACCTAGCCGGTTACTCGATGCCGATCGTTAGAGTCTCCCGTTCGGAGCGAGCGGAGCTGCGGAGCCCCAACGTCAGCTGGAACCCCGTCGCTTCCGCGATCCTGATGAGACTCCTGAGGCTCGGGAGCTGCTTGCCCCCCTCCCACCGTGCCACGGTGGGCTGAGAGGTCCCGATGCGCTCAGCAAGCTGCTCTTGCGTGAGACCCGCTGAAGCCCTGGCTTTCAGGAGGAGGTAGCCGATGCCCATCTGCGCGCGTGCCGCGTCGTATCCGCGCAGTGCCTCGCCGCGAAGAGGCTCCGACGCCCTGTACTGATCCCAGTCTGTCATGTGGATCCACCCATCCGGGCCAGCCAGTCCTGCATCAACCGCTCCGCCTTTCTGATGTGCTCTCGATCGGTCTTCCGTGTCCTCTTCCGGAAGCTGGTCAGAAGGATGAACCGGCGCCGAGGATCTGCGAAGTACGTGATTCGCCACAGGCCGACGCGAAGCTCCCGAAGCCTGCCGGAGAGCTGACGCGAATACGGCTCCCCCAGAAGCACTCCGAACTCGGCCAGTAGGTCGATGTGATGCAGCACGGCACCTTGCTCGGCCGGGCTTCGAGACCCGAGTTCATCCAACCACTCCCTAACCGGCTGCCGCCCGCGAACGTCCTCATAGAAGAGAACCGTCCAGCGGCCCTGTATACCAAAAGTAGTATCCCCCACCGACCGGCCTCGCGTCCAGTTGGCTCCGAGGGGGCGCCCGGAGGATGGTGGCACGAGCCACCGACACACCGCCGCCGAACTCATCGGGCACAGGAGGAGGCCGGCCATCAATCGCTCAGCCGCGGGCGCACCGACCGAGTACCGGGGCAGCCGTCGTGGCGGCAGGGCATACTCCGGCCGATGGCGAACGGCGAGGTGGGCGAGCGGCTGCGGGCGGCGGCCTTCGCGTACCTGGACCGGCTGAGGGCTCGGGACGGCGACCGGATCTCCTACCGGGACCTGGAGGCGTTCGAGTTCGAAGGACAGCGGCGTGCCATTGATCCA
>Ga0209853_1000046_pt1 | contig 30704 bp, 30 predicted proteins | sample GWRWS1_30_40_FD_187224 | JGI IMG/M metagenome (GOLD analysis project Ga0209853, IMG submission 187224) | Riverbed sediment microbial communities from areas with vegetation nearby in Columbia River, Washington, USA - GW-RW S1_30_40 (SPAdes)... | ecosystem: Environmental > Aquatic > Freshwater >...
CGCGGGGGCCTCCGGCCCCGGAGAAGGGGACCGGGTTGCCGTGGGTGAGCGACCACAGGGCCAGCGCGCCCGTCACCGCGAGGGCGAACCCGATGAACATCCGGACCCGGACGTCCTCGGCCGTCCCCCGGAGCAACAGCACGCCCCAGTACGACGCGATCACGGGGAAGAGCGCCGCTGGCTGTCCCACCAAGCCCTCCAGGATGAGCCGGACGGCCCGTCCCACGACCCCGGCCGCGTCGACCCACATGCCAAGCGCCGCGATGAGGGCGAACACGACCAGCCCGATGCCGAACGCGTCGCGGCCCCAGGGAGCGAGGTGCTGGCGAACCTTGGTACGCGAGGCCGAGCGCGAGGCCGGGCGCCGGCGCTTCCGCGCCGGCGCCCGGCGCTTCGTCTTCGTCGCCACTAGACCTCCATGATCACGGGCAGGATGACCGGCTTTCGCTGGGTGACCTCGTAGAAGTACTTGCCCAGCGTCCGCCGGATGTTCTTCTCGATCATGCCGCGGTCGGTCACCTCGACCGCGGCGCTCTCCTTCAGGGAAAGCATGACGCGATTCCGGGCCTCTTCAAGGATGTCGCCGGCCGTCTCGTCGAACACGAACCCCCGGTTCACGATGTCCGGCCCGGCCACGATCTCGCCGTGGTGGGCGTCGATGGTCACGACGACCACCACTACGCCGTCGGCGGAGAGCTTCCGGCGGTCCCGGAGCACGACCTCACCGACGTCGCCGATGCCCAGGCCGTCCACGAACGTCATCCCGGCGGGGACCCGCCCCACCACCCGGACCTCCTCACCCACCTCCACCACGTCGCCGTCCTCGCAGATCAAGACGTGGTCCGGGGCGATGCCGACCTCGGTGGCCAGCTTGGCGTGGTGGGCGAGGTGCCGGCGCTCCCCGTGCACGGGGATGAACCATCGGGGACGGACGATGGACAGCATCAGCCGGAGTTCCTCCTGGGCCCCGTGGCCTGACGCGTGGACGGGCGCGGCCGGCACGTGGAACACGTCGGCGCCGGTCCGGTATAGGCCGTCCACCACCCGGTGGATGGCCGGCTCGTTGCCGGGGATGAGCGAGGAGGACAGAACCACGGTATCCCCCTCCCGGAGGTCCACGAACTTGTGCTCCCGGGCGGCCATCAGGGACAGGGCCGACAGCGGCTCGCCCTGGGTCCCCGTGCTCACTACGACGACCCGGGACCGGTCCAGGCGGTCCAGGTCTTCGATCAGCACGACGTCCTCGTCCGGTACGTTCAGGATCCCCAGCCTTAGCGCCGCGTCCACGCTCTGGTGCATGGACCGTCCAAGGAACGCCACGACCCGCTCGTTGGCCCGGGCCGCGTTCACCACCTGCTGGATCCGGTGGATGTGGCTGGAGAAGCAGGCCACCACGACGAGCTGGGGGGCCCGGGAGACGATGCCCTGGAGCACCGGCCCCACGCTCCGCTCGCTCGCCGTGAAGCCGGCCTCCTCCGCGTTGGTGGAGTCCGAGAGCAGCAGGTGCACGCCCCCGTCGCGGCCGGCCTCCTCGGCCAGGGCGTGCAGGTCCGTGGGCCGCCCGTCGAGGGGGGTCTGGTCGATCTTGAAGTCCCCGGTGTGAAGGATCGACCCGACCGGCGTGTCGATGGCCACCGCCACGCCGTCGGGGATGGAGTGGGTGACCCGCATGAACCGCATCGAGAACCTGCCGATGCTCGTGGCGTCGCCCGGCACCACGGTCCGAAGGTCCGCCCGGTCCCGGACGCCGTGCTCCTCGAGCTTGCCTTCGAGCAACGCCAGCGTGAACGGCGTCCCGTAGACCGGCAGCGTCCGCCCAAACTCCCGAAGCAGGTACGGGAGGGCCCCGATGTGGTCTTCGTGCCCGTGGGTGAGGACCGCCGCCTCTACCCGGTCGAAGTGCCCCCGCACGTACTCGAAGTCCGGGAGGACCAGGTCGATCCCGGGCATCTCAGCATGGGGGAACGATAGGCCCACGTCGAGGATGAGGATCCTTCCGTCCCGTTCGACGCAGGCCATGTTCCGCCCCACCTCGCCCACACCGCCCAGGAAAACCACCCGGGCCGGAGACCCGGCGGAGCGCCTAGAGGAGACGGGCATCCACCAGGGCCTTCTGGATCCTGGCCCTCTCCTCCGCGGTGGCCGGAACCAACGGGAGTCGGGGCGGACCGGCCGGCAGCCCCAGGATGTCGAGCGCGGTCTTCACCGGGATGGGGTTCGTGGTGATGAAGAGCGTGTTGAACAGCGGCGAGAGCTCCTCGTGGATCTTCCGTGCCGCCGGCACGTCGCCCGCGGCCACGAGGTCCGTGAGCTGCCGGATCCGCTCCCCCACCAGATGGGAGGCCACGGACACCACGCCCACCGCGCCCAGGCACATGTACCCGAAGGTGGCCCAGTCATCGCCCGAGTACACCTCGAAGTCGGCGGGGGCCTCGCTGATCAGGCGGGAGATGGCCTGGAAGTCGCCGGTGGAGTCCTTCACCCCGATGATGTTCGAGACCTTGGCCATCTCGAGAAGCGTGGCGTGCTCGATCCGGATGCCGGTCCGGCCGGGGATGTTGTAAGCGACGATGGGGATGGAAACCGCCGCGGCCACCTGGGTGAAGTGCTCGAGGAGCCCTCGCTGCGGCGGCTTGTTGTAGTACGGCGTGACCAGCAGGAGCCCGTCGGCCCCGGCCCCTTCCGCCTCCCGCGAGAGCTCGATGGTCTCGGCCGTGCTGTACGTCCCGGTGCCGCACATCACCTTGCCCTTGCCTTTGGCGGTCTGGATGATCGCCCGGAACAGCTCCAGCTTCTCCTTGTGGGTGAGGGTGGGCGACTCGCCGGTCGAGCCCGCCACTACCAGGGTGTCCGAGCCGTGGTCCAGGAGATGGCGGGCCAGCTCCCGCGCGCCGTCCAGATCAAGCGAGTGGTCGTCCCGGAACGGGGTGACCATGGCGGTGACCACCGCCCCGAACCTACCGGCCATACCTCCTCCTTACGTGCCGGGTGCGGCGGCCGACGGTGAGCCCGGAGACGTCGGGCCGGGATGGCTGGGAGACGTCGAGCCGGGCGGTCGGGCCCCGCTCAGGCGACCTGGCTTGCGCCGGCCGCCCAGCCCCACGCTTGGGGCCGGAGCCTATCACCGTGGCACCTGCCACACAAGAGTCACATGAGTCACATGTTGCACATCAGTCTGCGGGTATCGGCGAGACTCGGGGGGCTCCCAAGGCCCGGGTTGCCCGGGAAGTGTGGCAGCCTCGCGGGGTTCGTGACCACCGTGTGCCACCGGGGGCCGGTGGGTCACGGATCGAACCGGTCCCATCCGGTGCACGAACGCCACCCGCTCCCCCTGTCGCTCCCGTCGAAGGCGAAGGTCCCGAGCCACCCGTGCTCCTCGTCGCACCCGTCGCTCCCATGTGGCCCGGGGGGCACCCGTCGAACCGGTGGCGCCTGGACCTCGGGCTATCCTAGCCGCGTGGTGCGGATCTACACGAAGACCGGGGACGACGGAACCACGGGGCTCCTGTACGGGGGAAGGGTTTCCAAGGCCGACCCCGCAACCGAGGCATACGGCACCACCGACGAGGCCGTGGCCGCTCTCGGCCTGGCCCGGGCCCTCGCCGCCGATGCCGGACTGCGGGACGAGATCCTTACGCTCCAGCGGGAGCTGTTCGTGGTCGGCGCGGACCTAGCCACGAACCCGAAAGGGCGGGGCAAGCTCCAGCCCGGCGAGTCGCTGGTGACCGCGGAGATGGTGGAGCGTCTGGAGTCCCGGATCGACGAGCAGGTGGCCGAGCACCCCCTCCCCAACGCGTTCGTGGTGCCCGGGGCGAACCCGGTATCGGCCGCTCTCGACGTGGCTCGAAGCGTGGTCCGCCGGGCCGAGCGCCGGGTGGTCGAGTTCCACGACTCCGGCGCGGAGGTGAACGACGAAGTTCTGCGCTACCTGAACCGCCTCTCGGACCTCTTGTTCGTCATGGCCCGCGTCGCAGCCGGCGAATCCGAGCCTGCAAGCCGCGCATAGGGAGCGCACTACGCCGCTACGGAACGCTGCAGACAACCATGGTTCCTTCCTCGACAAGCTGGCAGCCGCGCTCCTAGTCCTTCGGGGGTTCCAGTTCGCACGTTTCCAGTCGGGTCTGTCAGAACCTCGTCTGTCGTCAGAGGGGCCCATTCCCTCTTGGGGCACTAAGCCTGCGTGATTGTCTCTTGGTCACCCGTCTCACCTATGCAAGAGCCGCTCCTTCCCCAGCAGCGTGAGCCCATAATCGACAAGCACCAACAGCAAGGGCACCCAGAAGAGAACCTGCCACCCCCAAGGTTCACGCCACAACCCCGCTGCGAGCCATGCAGCACCTACCACGGAGGCGGCGAGGAACCCGATTGCGCCGCCCACGCGATCGCGAGTCTTCTCGTCCATCTACTGGCGGACGAAGGCGCCGTAGTTGTCCCGGCCCATCAGGAGGATGACCAGACCGATGTTATCGATCTCCAGACCCGAGAACGACACGTCGAACGTCATCATCTGTCCATCCGGGATGGAAGTGGGATCCCGGACCTCGCCCTTCACCCTGCTGCCGTCCCGCCCGTCGAGGATGTAGAAGTCCGGAGGCGGAAGCTCGCGGCCGGTCCCGTTCTCGATCTCCAACGTGCCGGCCTCTCCGTCGAGTCTAATCGTGGCCACCAATCCTGCATTCGCGTACCGATACACGGCGGTGCCGGCTGGGCCGGTGGCAGTCTGCACCGGCATGGGATTCTCCCCTCCGCCACCGTTCGTTCCGGTCGGGCCGGGCTCGCTCCCGCCGCTGCTGCACGCTGCGGCGAGGACCACGGCGACGAAGAGCCCACCAACGGTGGGGGCGACCGGGTGGGTAGGCTGCATGCGGTCGGGCATCATACGGGAACGCACAGAGGGAGCTCTCGCCAGTGAAGACGCTCGAGGTCCGACGGCACGCGCGGCGTGACCCGAACGCGGACCGGCTCTCTCCCGAGGGCCAGGTCCAAGCCGAGGACGTCGGCCGGGCCTTGGCCGGTGGCTACAACGTTATCTTCGTTTCGCCCGCCAAGCGGGCCGCCGAGACAGTGGCCTGGTTCCTCCAAGCATCCGGCAAGCAGCTTCCGGAGCACGCCGTGGTCCCCGGCCTGGCCGGGGACGGCACGGACGGCTCGCCCGAGCAGCTCGGGTCGGTGCTCCGCGCGCTCCTGGCGGCGGTGCCGGAGCCCGGACGGGGGCTGGCCGTGGGCCACACGCCGCTCATCGAGAAGGCCGTGCGGGGTCTCACCGGCCTGGAGGTCGAGCCGCTCTCCGAGTGCGAGGGGGTCCTGCTGACCGAGGAGGGCGGCGACATCCGGGTCGAGGAGCTCCGGCTCTCCTGACGTGGCCCTCGACCTCGCGCACCCGTCCGCCGCGTTCGGCATCGGCGTCGCATTGGGGACATCTCCCGGCCCCGTGCAGCTCCTGCTGTTCTCGGAGGCCTCACGGGGCGGCGTGACCCGGGGCCTGCGGGCCATGGCCGGCGCGAACGCCACTTTCGGAATCATGCTGGCCTTGCTGGCGGCGGGGCTCTCCTCGATCGAACCGGGCGACACGTTGCTCTCGGCCGTCCGCGTGATCGGTGGGGCGTTCCTGGTGTTCCTGGCCGTCGACGCGATCCGGCAGAACCGCCGGCCCCATGAGGTGTACTCGCCGCGCCGGGAGCTGCACCCGGCGCTGCGCGGCGTCGTCGCCGTCATCTTGAACCCGGGCGTGTACGTGTTCCTCGCGACCACCGGGGCCGCCGTCGCCGCCAACGCGGCTCACGACGGCGGGACCCCGCTGGCGTTCATCACGGCGGGCGCCCTGCTGGCCGGCGTGTCGCTGATGGACATGGGCATGGTGTTGTTGGGGAGCGGGGCTCACCGGGTGGGCAACCGGGCGCTCCGGATCCTGGGCGACGTGCTCGCGGTGGCCCTCGGCGCCCTCGGAGTGTGGCTGATCGCTCAAGGGTTCGCCGGATAGTTCGGAGGAAGCCCGCCGCACGCGGGCTCAGAACATGAACGAGCACCACGGCGCGGGATCCCACGCGAACATGGAGTCCGCGCGGGCTAGCGCCCCGGCCCGTTCCTCGACGATCCGGCCGGCCCGATGGAGCTGCCGGAACGTGGAGCCGCCGAGGTACGCCGCTCCGAGGTCGTTCACCGTGAGGTCGAGGTCCGGCTCGGCATCGGTCACCCGGCACGAGGCGCCGTCCAGTCCCCCGTCCAATTCGTACCGGCCCTCGTTCCACGAGCAGAACAGGTCCCGCACCTCGAACACGACGCGGCCCTCCGTCGCGTACCGCCGCTCCTCCAGGGCCTTCGCCACGTCCACGAGCCGGACCCACAGGCCGTCCCCAGCCTTGAGCCCGAGCTGGTCTGGCGCGCGCAGGAGATGCAGTAGCGGCTCGTCCGGGGGCCGGTTCCACGCCGTGACGCGGTCGATGAGGTCCACGTCGAAGCAGTACCGCCACATGTCGGCGTAGGCCCGCGGCGTGAGTGCCACGAGCTCCTCCACCGCGAGCTCGTTCTTCCGCTCGCCCTCCCAGTCGTGCTTCACCCGGTAGACGGCGTACGCGTCGATCCCGTCGCCGGACTCGTGGGCAGCGTAGAACCACGAGCGCTGTTCGCGACCGTGGTGGTCGCTCTCGTCGAGGCGGTAGTCGAACCATCGCGCGTCGAGTTCCATCATCCCCGGGCGCTCCCTGCGAGCGGCGTCGTACACGGGGCGGAGCGCCTCCAGCGCCTCGGCCCGTTCGAGCAGTCGGACCTGCCCGGTCGGCTCGTAGCCCCGCACGAAGGCGGAATGCCCTCGCTTGACATCGATGGAGCACGTGAACGAGGCGAGGCCGTACCCGAACCGGCCGTAGATGCCGCCTTCGGAGGCGTACAGGGCCGCCGCAGGCTCCCCCAGTGCCCGGACGTCGTCGAGCTGCCGGCGCATCAGGGCCGAGTTCACGCCGCGCCGCCGGTGGGTCGGCTTGACCCCGACCCCGGTGATCCCCGCGGTCCGCACCGTGCTGCCGGGGACGGTCATGACGAACGAGACGGCGGAGGCCCCGCCGACCATCTGGGAGCCGTCGAAAGCCCCGAGATGCCGGTCAATCTCGGCCACCTTCCGCTCCCGTTCGACTTCCTCGGGACGGCCGTGCGCTCCGAAGGCCGTCTCGAGCATGAGCGTGTACGCCTCGAACTCGTCGGGCCTGATGGTTCGGATCTCGATGTCCACGGTCCCCGAGCTTACGCGCCCGGGAGTCCCTCGAACACATCGGAGAGCACCGGGTCGCCCGGCCCCCGGCCCGGCCAGGCTATGACGAACCACTCCCGGCCGACCACCTCGGGCCAGAGCTCGAACGGGATGTCTTCCAGCTCGCCCTGGGTCTTGTGCTGCCGGAGCGCCTCGACCTTCTGCTTGTAGACCGGCGAGCAATCCACGACGACGGCGATGGGCTCGTCGGCCACACCGCGCGGCATGAACGGTTGGGTCGGGTCCGGCGGGTCCACGCCCTGCTCGCGGAGCAGCTCGTTCCACCGGTCCATGTCGGTCTGGGGTAGGGCCACGTACAGCAGCCGGTGGAAGCTGCTCCCGTCGCCGCTTCGCTCCCGGGCCCGGTGGAACGCCAAGGTGGCCACCCGGCCGATCGTGACGTGGTCGTCGTGGCCGGTCACGCCCTCGGGGCCGAAGGTGACGACCACGTCGGGGCGCGCATCGGCCAGCAGATCGGTCAGTCGCTCCCCGAGCTCCTCCTCGGGAACGCCCTTCAGCCCGCCGTCGGGGTAGCGCAGGAAGTGGAAAGCCGGCTTCACGCCGATCTCGGCCCACGACGCGCGGTCCTCAGCCTCGCGGACCGTCCCGAGCGTCGCCCGGGTGGCTAGGCTGGGGTCGAAGATCCGCCCGGCGTCGCCGCTGGTGGCCAGGACAACCGAGACCTCGATGCCCGAGGAGGCATGCAGCGCAACCGTTCCAGCCACTCCGTACGTGTCGTCGTCGGGGTGGGCGAAGACCGCGGCGAGCCGCCTGGTCACGGCATGGGAAGGTCGAGGAGCGGCTCCAGGCCTACGGTGAGGCCCGGCCGGGTCGACACGGTCCGGATGGCCATCAGCACGCCCGGCATGAACGAGCTCCGATCCGTGGAGTCGTGTCGGATCGTGAGGGTCTGGCCCTGGCCGCCGAAGATGACCTCCTGGTGGGCCACCAGGCCGGGGAGGCGGACGGAGTGGACCCGCACGCCCTCCACGTCGCCGCCCCGCACGCCGTCCACCGATTCCCCGTCGGGGCCGCGGTAGGCGGCGCGGCGCTCCTCCAGCAGGCGGCGGGCCGTGGCTAGCGCCGTGCCCGACGGCGCGTCGGCCTTGCCCTCGTGGTGCAGCTCGATGATCTCCACCGCCGGGAAGAACCGCGACGCATCCGCGGCGAACCGCTGCATCAGCACGGCGCCGAGGGCAAAGTTCGACGCCACGACCACGTTCGACTCGCCCCCCTCGTCGTCGAGAAGGTCCCGGATCTCGTCGAGGTGCTCATCGTTGATCCCCGTGGTGCCGACCACCAGGTGGATGGCGTGAGAGACGCACCACCGGATGTCCTCCATCACGACGTCGGGGTGGGTGAAGTCCACCGCCACCTCGACCTCGGCCTCGAGCAGGCGGTCCAGCTCGTCGGAGATGGGCACGTCGAGCTTGGGGTGGCCGATCAGCGGCCCGATGGACTGGCCCACCTTCGAGCGGTCGATGGCGGCGACCAGCTTGAGGTCGGGCTCGCCGGCCACGGTCCGGCACACCATCTGCCCCATCCGGCCGTTGGCGCCGATCACCCCGACCCGGATCACGCGAGCGCCCCCTTCGCGAACGGCCCCAGCACCGCGAGGGCCGTCGGCTGCGACAGCACGCGCTTGGCCACCCGGCGCGCGTCGTCCAAGGTGACCGCCTCGATCCGCTGGAGGATCTGGCTCACCGTGAGGATCTCGCCGTGGGAGATCTCGGACTTGCCGAGGCGGGACATCCGCCCCCCGGGATCCTCCAGCGACAGCACCAGGGAGCCCTTCATGTGGCCCTTGGCCCGTTCGAACTCTCCCTCGCTAAGGCCGCCGTCCGCGACGTCGGCGAGCTGCTCTCGAAGGATGCCCAGGACCTCGGGGGCCCGGTTCGGCGTGGTACCCGCGTACGCGGCGAACAGCCCGGCCTCCACGTACATCGTGTGATAGCTGTACACGGAGTACGCGAGACCCCGCTTCTCCCTGATCTCCTGGAACAGCCGGGAGGACATCCCCCCGCCGAGGGCGTTGTTCACGATGCCGAAGGCGAACCGGTCCGGGTCGGTCCGGGACAGGCCGTTCGTGCCGATGCAGATGTGGGCCTGCTCGGTCTTCCGCCGCTTCACCAGGGTCCGGCCCGAGGAGGCCGGGGCACTCCCGGCCTCCCGCCGATTCCACAAGCTCGGTCCCTCGGAACGCACCCGGCCGGGGTCCATGTGCAGCCGGATCAGGTCGATCAGGGCGTCGTGCTGGACGTTTCCCGCGGCCACCACGACGAAGCTCCCCGGCAGGTAGTGGCGCTTGTAGAACCGCCGGACCTGGTCCCGGGTGGCGGCGGTGATGCTCTGCACGGTGCCGAGGATGGGCCGGCCGAGCGGGTGCTCGGGCCATAGGGTCTCGTTCAGCAGGTCGTGGATGAGGTCGTCGGGGGCGTCTTCGTGCATGTGGATCTCCTCCAGGATCACCTGCCGCTCGGCCTCGAAGTCCGACGTGCGGATCACGGAGTTCTCGAGCATGTCGCACAGGTGGTCCACGGCCATGGGGAGGTCGCGGTCGCGCACCCGCGAGTAGAAGCACGTGTACTCCTTGGCGGTGAAGGCGTTCACGTCCCCGCCGACCGCGTCGAACGCTTCGGCGATGTCGCGGGCCGTGCGGGTCTTCGTCCCCTTGAACAGCAGGTGCTCGAGGAAGTGGGACGAGCCGCTGATGCGCGGGGGCTCGTCGCGTGAGCCGGCCAGCACCCAGAACCCGAGAGCCGCAGAGCGGACGCCCGGCATCCGTTCGGTGACGACTCGCAGGCCCGACTCGAACTCGGTCCGGCGGATGGGCATGGCCGAGACCCTATTGCGAGGGCCGGTCCCGGCGCTCGCGGTCGCGCGGGCGGCGGGACCGGTCCCGGTCGCCTCGGCCACCCCGGTCGCCCCGGTCGCCGGCCGGACGCTCGCGCCGGGGTTGCTCCTCGACCTCCATGCCCTCGGGGACCTCCCACTCGGCCCCGATCGGTTTCAGGCTGATCTTCCCCATCTGGTCGATGTCCTGGATCTCCACCTCGATGGTGTCGCCCTCCTTCACCGCTTCCTCGACCGACGAGAGGCGCCGGCCCCGGCCGAGCTTGGAAATGTGGACCAGACCGTCGCGGCCGGGCACGAGGTTCACGAACGCCCCGAACGTGGTGGTCTTCACCACCTTGCCGGTGAACCGCTCGCCGATCGAGAGCGGCCGGGGGTTCGCGATCTCGTCGATCATCTTCGCGGCCTGGTCGGCGCCCTCGCCCTCCCGGGAGCCGATGAAGACCGTACCGTCGTCCTGGATGTCGATGTCGGCGCCGGTCACGGCGATGATCTCGTTGATCCGCTTGCCCTTCGGCCCGATCACCTCCCCGATCTTGTCCACCGGGATCTGGAGGGTGAGGATCCGCGGGGCCTTCGGGTTCACCTCCGTCCGCGGCTCGGCGATGGTCCGAAGCATCGCGTCCAGGATGAACAGGCGGGCCTCCCTGGCCTGCTTGAGCGCCTGGGTCAGGGCCTCCGCCGGCAGGCCGGTGACCTTCATGTCGAGCTGGATGGCCGTGACCCAGTCCTTGGTCCCGGCGACCTTGAAGTCCATGTCGCCCAGGGCGTCCTCGGCCCCCAGGATGTCGGTGAGGGTCACGTACCGGTCGCCCTCGGCGATCAGGCCCATGGCGATGCCGGCCACCGGCGCCTTGATCGGCACGCCGGCGTCCATCAGCGACAGCGTCGATGCGCACACGCTGGCCATCGAGGTGGAGCCGTTCGACGAGAGCACGTCGGACACGAGCCGGATGGCGTACGGGAACTCGTCCTCCTGCGGGACCATCGGGACCAGGGCCCGCTCGGCCAGCGCCCCGTGGCCGATCTCGCGGCGGCGGGGGCTGCCGATCCGGCCCACCTCGCCGGTGGAGAACGGCGGGAAGTTGTAGTGGTGGATGTAGCGCTTCGACTCCTCGGGGTCGAGCGTGTCGATCATCTGGGTCATCCGAAGCATCCCCAGGGTGGTGACGTTCAGGACCTGGGTCTCACCCCGCTGGAAGAGCGATGAGCCGTGGGCCCGGGGCACCAGTCCCACCTCGCAGAGCAGCGGCCGGATCTCGTCGACCTTCCGGCCGTCGAGACGGATCCCCTCCTCAAGGACGTGGGCTCGCATGATCCGCTTCTGGACATCCTTGAACGCAGGTGAGATCTCCGCTGCGCGCTCGGCGAAGGCTTCCTCGCCCCACGTCGTGAGGAGGTGAGCCTTCAGCTCCTCCTTGAGCAGGTCCAGGGCCGCCCCCCGCTCCTGCTTCGCGGTCACCAGGGCCTGCTGGACGCGGCCGCCGGCGAACTCCTCGACGGCCCGGTAGGTGGTGTCGGAGTACAGCGGCTGGGGCTCGAAGGCCTTGGGGGTGAGCTGGAGGCGGGACAGGAACTCCTGCTGGAAGTCGATCATCTCGCCGATGGCCCGTTTCGCCGCGTCGAGCCCTTCGGCCACGACCTCCTCGGTGGGGGCCACCGCCGCCCCCCCGTCGCTCAGCTGGTCCCACGCATTGTCGGGGGCCTCGCCCTCGATCATCAGGACGTCGATGCCGCCTGAATCGTTGCGGCGGCCCGCGACGATCACGTCGAACGTGGCCATCTCCAGGTCCTGAAACGTGGGGTTGATCCGCCACTCCCCGCCGATCAGCCCCATCCGCACCGCGCCCACGGGTCCGTCGAACGGCAGTCCGGCGATCATCGTGGACAGGCTGGCGGCGTTGATCCCGGGGATGTCGTACGGGTTGGCCAGGTCGGCCGACAGCACGGTCACCACGACCTGGACCTCGTCGTGATACCCGTCCTTGAACGTTGGGCGAAGCGGCCGGTCGATGAGCCGCGCGGTGAGGATGGCGGTCTCGGACGGCCGCCCTTCGCGGCGGAAGAACCCTCCGGGGATCTTCCCGGCCGCGTACATCCGCTCCTCCACGTCCACCGTGAGCGGGAAGAAGTCGATGCCCTCGCGGGGCGCGGCGGTGGTCGTGGTGGCGAGGACCTGGGTCTCGCCGTAGGTCGCGACGACCGAGCCGCCCGCCTGCAGGGCGAGCTTGCCGGTCTCGAACGTCATCTCGTGTGAGCCGACGGTCTTGCTGAGCGTGGTGGTGGCCACTGGCCTTCCTCCTTCGCAACGAGCCGCACGCGTGTGCGTGCGGGCAACCGCAGGGTGTCTCTCGAGGCGGGGAGGTTCGGCCAGTTGTCAGTGGTGAGCCTCCGGGGGACCGGGGGCTCGCTACTGATAACCGACGCGAGATCCTCCCCTCCTCGCCGGTCTGGTCGTTCCTTCGCGCATCCCCCCTACGAAGAAGGGCGGCCCCGGCCGCCCTTCGATCCCTAGCGCCTGAGCCCCAGGCGCGCGATGAGCTCCCGATACCGCTCGATGTCCTTGCGCCTCAAGTACTCGAGCAGTCGCCGACGGCGACCCACCATCTGGAGCAGCCCGCGCCGGGAGTGGTGGTCCTTGCGATGGGTCTTGAGGTGCTCGGTGAGGTCGGCGATGCGCTTTGACAGCACCGCGATCTGGACGTCGGTCGAGCCGGTGTCGCCCTCGTTCCTCCGGTACTCCGAGATGAGCTGGGACTTCGATTCCGTCGTCAACGCCATGACCAGGGAAAAGGCTACCAGAAGCGGTCAGCGGAGCACCGGGTCGCCGTCGGAGACGATGGAGGCGGGAAGGAGCCTGCCCCTGAACCGGCCCTCCCGGGTCACCTGGACCGCCCACGGCGGTGGTGGAACCCTCCCCGGACAGGTGGGGCCACACGAAGTTGCCCAGCCCGTAGAAGATGATGGGCCTGCCCCGGTAGGTGTCCATCGGCTAGAGCTGGCGGGCGTGGTGGCCGAAGATGACGTCGGCCCCCGCGTCGATCATCCGGTGCGCGTCCACCCGGTACCCGCGGGGATGGGTGTCGAGCTCCACGCCTCAGTGGATGGACACGACGACGATGTCGGCTCGTCTCGCGGCGTGGCCGGATGGCGCGGAGCGCCAGCCCCAAGTCGTGCCCGGCCGCGGCTCCCGGCGTGTCCGGCCCGGCCACCTGGTAGTCGGGGTCGACGACCTCGCCGATGCCCACGACCGCCACCCTCCACCGTGAAGGCCGAAGTAGGCCGCCCGGAGTGCCTGGTCCCGGTTCGCCCCCGCCCCACCGGCGCGAGGCCCGCCGTTCGGACGTTTCGGATCGAGTCGAGCAGGCCGGGCGCGTGGTCGTAGGCATGGTTGTTCGCCAGGTTCGCCACCTCCACGCCGAACCGTTCCGCCACGGGAAGGGCAGCCGGGTCGCATCGGAACACGAACGTCTTGGCCAGGAGGGCGCTCACGTCGGTGGCCGGGCACTCCAGGTTGATCACCGTGTTGCTCACCGTGAGGTCGTCTTCACGGAACAGGCCGCCCAGGCCCGACCATGCCCAGTCGTGGCCCTGCGTCCGGAATGCCGGGGATCGGGATCCAGGCTCACGTCCCCGGTCCCGTGTATCACCAGCGTCCCTCTGCGCTCGCCTTCGGGGGCTGCTCCCTCGGAGCCGCCGGACGCGGGCACTCGGACTCCGCAGACGAAGCCGTTCCTCTGAGGTCCCGGACACGCCCGCCCTGTCCGGCGGCCCTCCGTCGCATCCCCGCCACGCCCCAGGCTCGCCGCGGCGACCGCCGCCGCCACCACGACGGCCGCGGCGCCCGAGAAGACGCCGAATGGGAGCTTCTCGCGGCGGCGATGGCGACCCGGCACCTCAGGCCGCCTCCGGCGACGGCACGAGCTCGCGGGTCCGCCGGACGTCCTCGGCCATGGCCTCGGCCAGAGCCCTTGGGGAATCGAACCGCTGCTCGTCGCGGAGCCGGGCCCAGAACTCCACCGTCAGCTCGTCGCCCTGGAGCTCGCCGTGGAAGTCGAGGAGGTAGGCCTCGACGTGGAGCGGCTCATGGCCAAAGGTGGGGTTGGTCCCCACGCTGATCGCGGCGACGTGTTCGGGGTGGCCGATCCCCGCTCGGCCCGCGTAGATGCCCGCGCCGGGTAGGAGGAGCCTGGGCCATGTCTCCAGGTTCGCCGTGGGGAACCCGAGGCCCGCCCCCCGTCCGGCGCCGGCCACGACCGTACCCTCCACGGCATACCGGCGGCCCAGCGCTCTGGCGGGCCACGACAGGTCGCCTCGCGAAAGGGCCTCCCGGATCGACGACGAGGAGGTCGGTCGGCCATCGAGCTCGAGGATGGGTACCTCCTCCGCCGTGAAGCCGTGCTTCGGCCCCAGCTCCCGAAGCATGTCCACCGTGCCCATGGCTTTGTGTCCGAAGGTGAAGTTCGCCCCCACGACGACGTGCCCGGCCCGCAGCCCGTCCGCGAGGACGCACCGGACGAACTCCTCGGCCGGCCATCGGGAGAACTCCTCGGTGAACTCCAGGACCACCATCGCGTCGACGCCGGTCGCGTCGATGAGGGTCGCCTTGCGCTCGAGGGTGGTGAGGAGCCTTGGCTCCTGCCCCGGCGTCAGGACCTCTCGGGGATGCCGGTCGAACGTTACGACGGCGGATACAAGCCCTCGGTCCCGTGCCACCTCGACCACCCGTTCGAACACCGCCCGATGACCGAGGTGGACGCCGTCGAAGAACCCGACGGTCGCCACGGTGCTGCCGTCGCCGCGCGGCAACGAATCGAGACCGTGCCGGAGCTCCACGCGGGGCAGCCTATCGGAAGATCTCGGCGTTCCCGCATGCACGGCTTCGGGTAGCCTGGGCCGGATCGGGACTCGGGGGGGCGCGTGCGTCGTTGGCCCGTAACGTTCCGCGGTCGGCGCTGGTCCGGGTAGCCAGGAACGAGACCGGGCTCATCCTCTGTGGGGCGGACGCTCCGCCCTGCCTCGGGTAGGCGCAACGGGTCCGTGCTGAGGGACCATCGAAGGGTGTTGCTGTACTCCCTGCTGCTGCTCGTGGCGATGGTTCTGGTCTTCGTCGGGGTGGGCCGTCACCCTCCCTCCCTGGCGCAGGAGACGACGTTCGCGCCGATCGGCCGGGTGGACCAGGCGATGTACGACGACATCGACAAAATCAGGAACGTCGTGTTCTCGGCGTCGGCGCGCGCCCTGAACGTGATCGGCGGGGGCCTGGTCACGATCCCGCTCCGCATCGCGGTGGCGGTGTGGCTGGCGTGGCGCCGGCGGTGGCGGGCCTTCGCTACATGGGCGCTCACCTGGGCGATGGCCGAGATCCTGCTGTCGACCGCGAAGGCGTTCTTCCATCGGGGGCGACCCCCGGGACCACTGGTTGCCCCGGCGGGCTTCGCCTTCCCCTCCGGTCACGCGGTCGCCGGGGCCGCCACGGCGGTCGCCCTGGTGCTGGTGCTCCTGCCCGCCGGACGGAACAGGCGGAAGTGGGAGGCCATCGCGGTGGCCTTCGCCTCCCTCATGGCCCTGTCGGGCGTGTACCTGAACGCCCACTGGCTCTCGGACGTCGTCGCGGGCGTGCTGCTGGGCTGGCTGTGGCGCTGGGCTCGGCCGCCTTGGTGACGGAGATCCGGGACGTCGCGATGCGCCGCCGTGCGCCGCCCGCCCCCGGCTGAGGCAGGCTACGCGACCGGAGCGGGCTGAGGCGCCGCCTCGGCAGGGGCCGGGTTTCGCCAGCTCTTCTTGGCCCGCCAGATCAGATACGTGAGGGCCCCCAGCGGGATCTGCACGCCGTACGTGAGGGCCCGGAAACCAGCACGGCGGCCACGACCTGCGCTCGGAACACGTCGAGTGGGACGTCCGCGTGGTTCCGCCCCGCCAGGATGAGGCCGCCGATGTATCCGAGCTCCACGAACCCCACGCCTCCCGCGTGATGGGAAGCGCGGTGATCAGCCGGCCGAAGGCGAACACGCCCAGGATCTGGGCCGTGCCGATCTCCTGCTCCGAGATCCCCACGTGACGGAGCGAGAGGAGCAGGACCACGAACAGGGCGAGATGGCTCACCACGGTCGTGAGCGTGAGGAGCACCCCGGCCGGCCACGAGGTCGATGGTCTGCCGTCGGAACCGGACCGCCCGCTCGCCCCAGTCCCCGACCGACGGCTTGCGAACCAGCCTCAGCAAGAACGCCGCCCCCCGGCCCAGCGCGTCTCCGATCCTGCGGGGCAGGGCCTTCTTCCAGAGCATCAACGCGAACAGCACGACGGCGGCCATCAGGATCGCGACGCCGATCAGGGCGGCCACGAGCAGCCCTCCACCGGCCCGTCCCTCGATCGCCAGGATGGCCAGGGCAGCCACGGGGAGGCCCAGCTTCATGAACATGTTCCAGATGCCGGTCACGACGACGGAGAGTGCGATGGCGGAGGCCGTGAACCCCCACGAGCGATACATCTCGTAACCGACCCCCACGGCAAGCACACTGCCCCCCGGGATGGTGTTCGCGATCGAGGTCGTGGTCTGGTTGTTCACGGCCGCCTGCCACAACCCGAGTCCCGGGATGGACGCCATGTTCTGGAGCCAGTAGGTGTACAGGTTGAAGAGCATCGCGCCGACGAGGGTGGCGAGCTCGAGCCACGTCATCGCGCCGAGGGCTTCCGCGACCGCGTCGTAGTCGGCGATCTTGGGGATGGCGTACAGGAAGATCCCGCCGACGATGGCGACGGAGACCATGACCTGAACGACGCGCCAGACGAGCTTCCTGCGGTCGCGGCCGCCAGCTTCGGTCATCCGGACAGTATGACTTCCGGGCGGGCCTTGGCGCCGTCGTCGCGGTACACGCCGATAAACCTCCCGCCTGGCGCGAACACCGCGTAGGGCCCGGCGATCCCCGCGGGACCGAGGATGCTCCCGTGGCTCGCCACGCGTGCCTCTTCCGCGCCGAGGTCGATGCGCGGCAGGTGCGCGACCGCAGCATCGACCGGGAGCGGTTCGCGCACGTCGTCGGGCCGAACGGCTTCCTCGACCCGGAGCGGGCCGATCGCGGTGCGAACCAGCCGCGTGAGATGGGCGCCGCACCCGAGGACCGAGCCCACGTTCGCCACCAGCGCGCGCACGTACGTCCCGCCCGAGCACGTGACGAGGAAGTCGAAGTCGGGCGGCTCGAACCGCAGCACCTCGAACGCATCGACCCGGATGGGCCGGGGCGGCCCCTCCACCGGCTCGCCCGTCCTGGCCGCCTCGTACAGCTTCCGGCCGCCCACCTTCACCGCCGAGAACGCCGGCGCTCGCTGCATGGACTGGCCGACGAGGCCCTCCACGGCCCGCTCCAACTGCTCGCGGGCCACGGCGACCTCAGACGTTCGCACCATCCGACCCTCGGCGTCGAGCGTGTCGGTCTCCCACCCCAGCCGGCCGGTGCCCTCGTAGGTCTTGGGGAGGTCGCCGAGGAACCGGAGCAGCCGGGTGGCCCGGCCCACCCCCACGACCAGCAGCCCGGTTGCCATGGGGTCGAGGGTGCCGGCGTGCCCGACCTTCCGGGTCCCCAGGGCTCGGCGGACCATGTCCACGACGTCGTGGGACGTGACCCCGCTCGGCTTGTCCACGAGGAGCAGGCCGTTGAGGCTCACGGCCGCTCGCCGAGGACCGACTTCAACCGGGTCACCGTCTCGGCCAGGCCGTGCGGGGACGTGTACCCGGCGGCCAGGCGGTGCCCGCCCCCGCCGAAGGTGGAGGCGACGGCCGAGAGGTCGTGGCCGCCCCGCGATCGCAAGCTGACCTTGAACCGGCCGTCCCGCTGCTGCTTGAAGACCGCGGCCACGTCCGTCTCGCGTGCGGTTCGCACCACGTCGATCACGTCGTCGGTCTCGCTCGGATGCACCCCCGCCTCGGCCAGGTCGGCTTGGGTCAGGTACGTCCACACCAGGTCGGAGTCGGGCTCGAGCGTCAGCCGGTTCAGCGCCGTTCCGAGCAGCTTCAGATACGCGGCCCCGTTGTCCTCGTAGAGTGCCTGGGCCAGGCGGGCGTGGTCGAACGGGTGCTCGCGGAGCTCGGCGGCCACCCGAAGCGTCTCGGGCCGGACCGCCTGGTACTGGAACCGGCCCGTGTCGGTGACGAGCCCCGCATACAGGCACATCGCCGCCTCGGCCGGGAGCTCCCCGCCCATGGTCCGGACCAGCCGGTACACCATCTCACAGGTCGATGAGGCCGCCGGGTCGACCAGGGCGATCGTGCCGAGGCCGTCGTTGCTGAGATGGTGGTCGATCCAGATCAACTCTCCGGCCTTCGTCGCGTTCGCCGCGAGCGAGCCCAGCCGGTTCATGGACGCCGCGTCGCACGTCACCATGACGGCCGGCTTCTTGGGGAACTCCTTCGGCTGGACCAACGCCTCCCTCCCCGGCAATCCCTCCGCCCACCGCGGCAGGTCGAACGGTTCGTTGCCGAACGAGCACACGGTCTCGATGCCCCGGGACCGAAGGTAGATCGAGAGACCCAGCATCGACCCGAGCGCGTCGGTGTCGGGGTTCACGTGGCAGGCCATCGCGACCTTCGTCGCTCCCGCCAGGAGCTCCGCCGCGCGCGCCAGCTCGCCGCTCACCGTTCCCCCTCGTGCAGCTCGCGGAGCAGCCGTTCGATGCGGGCCGCGGCCTCGCTCGACTCGTCCTCCTCGAACACCAAGTCCGGGAGGGTCTTCAGCCGGACCTGGTGCCCGATGACCTGCCGGAGGTGGGACCGGGCCGAGCGGAGCCCGGCAGCCGTGGCTTTCCGCTCCTTCTCGTCCCCCATCGCCGTGTAGAACACGCGGGCATGCCTGAGGTCCGGGGTGACCTTCACGTGGATGACCGTAACGAACCCGATCCGGGGATCCTTCAGCCTGGGGATCTCCTCGGCCAGGATCTCCCGGAACTCCTCCGAGACCCTGCTGGGCCGTGTCCCATCAGTCATCGGGATAGTGCAACGTGAGCTCGGCGTCGATCACCTCGACCTCCACCCACCGGTCGACGAACTTCTCGATTTCGTGCATGACCCGCTTGGCGTGGTAGGCCTCGCCCGCCACCACCGACACCGCGATCGCGGTGCGCTGCCACAGGTCGTGGTGGTCCACCTCGGCCACCGAGACGTTGAACTTCGCCCGGATGCCCCCCGTGAGCGTCTTGACCACGTGCCGTTTCTCCTTGAGCGACCCACACCCGGGGATGCGGAGATCGAACCGTTCCAGCGCAACGAGCATCAGGCCCTCCGCACGCGAAGCGTCTACAGCTGGCGGGCGACCTCACGCACCTCGTACGCCTCGATGATGTCGCCTTCCTTCACGTCCTGGAAGTTCTCGATCCCGATGCCGCACTCGAACCCTTCGGCCACCTCCCGGACGTCGTCCTTGAACCTCCGCAGCGACCCCACCCGTCCCTCGTAAGCCACCACGCCGTCCCTCACCACCCGGGCCCGGGCGTTGCGCGCGATCGTGCCGGACAGCACGTAGCACCCGGCCACTACGCCTTGCCGTGGGATGCGGAACAAGGCGCGGACCTCGGCCCGGCCCAGCTGGATCTCCTGCTCCTCGGGCTTCAGCATCCCGGCCAAAGCGCTTCGGACGTCGTCGATAGCCTCGTAGATGACCCGGTATAGACGGACGTCGACCCCCTCGCGCTCCGCGAGGTCCCGGGCGTTCGCGTCTGGCCGGACGTTGAACCCGACGACGATCGCGCTCGATGCCACGGCCAGCTGGATGTCGCTCTCGGTGATGGCACCGACCGCCCCGTGGACGATGTTGACCCGAACCTCGTCCTGGGGAAGCTTCAGGAACGCGTCGGTGACGGCGCCAAGCGAGCCCTGGACGTCGGCCTTGACGATCAGGTTCAGCTCCGGCGCCTCGGCCTCTCGGGCCTGGGCCATGAGCTCCTGGAGGGTGGGCGGCCGGGTGGCGACAAGCTCCGCCGCTCGCACCTTGGCCTCGCGCTCCTGGGCGACGTGACGGGCCTCGCGCTCGTCCTCGACTTCCCGGAAGTCGTCGCCGGCGTTCGGCACCGCGGACCACCCCAGGATCTGAACCGGCTTGCTGGGACCCGCTTGCTGCACGGGCTGCCCGTACTCGTCGAGCATCGCCCGGATCTTGGCCCAGGCGGTCCCGGCGACGAGCGCGTCGCCCACGTCGAGCGAGCCCCGCTGCACCAGCACCGTAGCCACGGCTCCCCGGCCCTTGTCCAGGTTGGCCTCGATCACGGTCCCACGGGCCCGGCCCTCCGGGTCGGCCTTCAGCTCTTCGAGGTCGGCGACCAGCAGGATCGTCTCCAGGAGGCTCTCCAGGTTCGTCCGCGCCTTGGCCGAGACGTCTACGAACTCGAACGTCCCACCCCACTCCGACGGGACCACGCCGAGCTCGACCATCTGCTGGCGGACCCGCTGGGGGTCGGCCTCGGGCTTGTCGATCTTGTTCACGGCCACGACGATGGGGACCTCAGCCGCCCGGGCATGATCCAGGGCCTCGACGGTTTGCGGCTTCACCCCGTCGTCGGCCGCGACCACCAGCACCGCGATGTCCGTCACCTTGGCTCCTCGGGCCCGCATCGCGGTGAACGCCTCGTGGCCCGGGGTGTCGATGAACGTGATCTCGCGCCCGTCGGCGTGCACCTGGTAGGCCCCGATATGCTGGGTGATGCCGCCGAACTCCTGCGAGACGACGTCGGTCTTGCGGATCGCGTCGAGGAGCAGCGTCTTGCCGTGGTCCACGTGCCCCATCACGGTCACCACCGGCGGCCGGGGCCGCAGCCGGCTCTCGTCGACGGTCTCCTCCTCGACCTCTTCCTCGATGCCCACGATCTCGGGCTCGTAGCCGATCTCGTGGGCCACGAGGGTGATGGCCTCGTCGGAGAGCGACTGGGTGGCGGTCACCATCTCGCCCAGCGAGAACAGGACCTTCACCACGTCCGCGGCCGTCTGGCCGGTCTTCTCCGCGATGTCCTGAGCGCTCGAGCCCCGGACGACCTTCAGCCACGGGAGCTCGGGCTTGGCCGGGGCGGGGGCTTCAGTCACCGCCGCGAGCTCGGGGGCGCCGGATAGTGCGGCCGTGTCCTGTACCGCAGTCGCCGGTGGCGAGACGGTCGCGGCTGTGCGCGTACGAGTGGCTGCTTCCGGCGCTCCCGAGGGAGCGGCCCTCGCAGCAGCTTCCGGCGCCCCCGAGCGAGCGGCCTTGGCCTTCGTGGCCGTTTCCACCACCTCTGAGGGAGCAGCCCTGGATGCAACGCTCTTGGCCCTTGGCTTCGTCGGCGCCTCCCGAGCCTCCTTGACCTTGGCCCCGGGAACGGCCTTCCCGCCGGACGCGCGGAGGCGAGGCACCGCCTCGTCGGGGACGGAGGACGACGCCGTACGGCCCTCCATCCCCATCGCCTCGAGCGCGGCGAGCAGGTCCTTGCTCGTCACGCCGAGCTCCTTGGCCAGTTCGTGAACCCTCATTTGACCACTTCCCGCTCGATAGCGATCCTTAGCCTAGCGGCTTCATCCGGGCCCAGGCCGGTTCGAAGGGCCCGGGCCAGCGCCCCTCGCCGGAGCGCGGCCTCCAGACACGACGTGTGTCGATGCACGTACGCGCCGCGACCTGGGGCCTTCCCACCAGCGTCCACGCGAACGACGCCGTCGGGGGACCGGACGACGCGCAGGAGCCCTCGCTTGCCGGCCTTCTCGCGGCACCCCACGCACGTCCGCTCCGGCTCGGCACCCGGAGCCATGGCTCAGCCCTCGACCGGCTCCTCGGCGGGCTCGGCCTCCGTGCCGTCCGCCTCGGGGACGGTCGCGACCGACGGGCCGCCGGATGACGCTGCTTCGTCAGGGGCCGCAACCGCGGGGTCGGCGGATGATGCGGCCACGTCCTGTGCCTCCGATTCGGGCGACCCTTCCACGGGAACCTCTGCGGTCCGAGTGGCTGCTTCCGCCGACCCCGAGGGAGCGGCCTCGGACGTGACCACCGCGGGAGCGCGCTGCTCGTCGAACCGCTGGGTCTCGCTCTTGATGTCGATCCGCCACCCGGTCAGCCGAGCGGCCAGGCGGGCGTTCTGCCCCTCCTTGCCGATCGCGAGCGACAACTGGTAGTCCGGAACGATGACGAGCGCCGTCTGGGTCGCGGGGTCCGTGATGACCTCCTTCACCTTCGCCGGCTGGAGCGCGTTGGCCACGAACTGCGCCGAGTCGCCGCTCCACGGCACGACGTCGATCTTCTCGCCACGGAGCTCGTTCACCACCATGCGCACGCGAGAGCCCTTGGGGCCGACGCACGCGCCGACCGGGTCCACAGCCGGCTCCCGGGACGCCACGGCGATCTTCGAACGGTGCCCGGGCTCCCGGGCGACCTCCTTGATCTCGACGATGCCCTCCTCGATCTCGGGGACCTCCATCTCGAAGAGCTTTCGGAGCAGGCCGGGATGGGACCGCGACACCACGATCTGCGGCCCCTTCGCGCCCTTGCGGACCTCGGTGATGTACGCCTTCACCCGTTCCCCGTGCCGGATCTGCTCGGAGGGGATCTGCTCGGTGTGCGGCAGCAACGCCTCCACCTTGCCGAGGTCGAGGAGCACGCTCCTCCGGTCCCGCTCCTGCGCCTGCACGATGCCGGTCACCACGTCGCCCTCGCGGCCAGCGAACTCCTCGTAGGTCATCTCGCGTTCCGCGTCTCGGAGCTTCTGGAAGATCACCTGCTTCGCGGTCTGGGCGCCGATCCGGCCCTTGAACTCGTCGGTGACCTCGACTTCCTTCTCCGAGACCACCTCGGTCACGAGCTCGCCCTCGGCGCTCTCCTTCTCGGTGAGCTCCTGGATCCACACCCGAAGGTCGCCAGTCTCGGGGTCGATGGACGCGCGGACGCCGAACGTCTCCTCGTCGAGGTCGGGGTGCTGCTGCTTCCACCACGACTTGTAGGCGGAGGCCATGGCCTCCTCCAGCCCGGCGAGGATCGTCTGGAAGGCGATCCCCTTCTCGCGCTCTAGCTCCCGGAGTGCCGCGATCATCTCGGCGTTCATCGTCTGCTCCCGTCGGAACCCCATTCGAAGACGGTCCGAGCCGACGCGACGTTCGCGTACGGGACGCGCAGCTCTCCGCCGTCGGTGGCGATCACGATCGCCTCCGCGTCGGCCGAGACCAGCGCGCCCGCGTGGATCTTGGACCCCGCGATGGGTTTCACCGTCTTCACCTTCACCTGCTCACCCACGCTGCGCTGGAAGTGTCGCGGCAGCCTGAGCGGCCGCTCCAGGCCGGGCGAGCTCACTTCGAGCTGGTACCGGCCGCGCCCGAAGTCCTCCAGGTCCAGCCGGCGTGAGAGGCGTTCGGACATCTCGGAGATGGTGTCGACGTCGATCCCGCCGTCCCGGTCGACCGTCACCCGAAGCACCATCCGGCCCGCTTCTTTGCGGAAGGTGACCTCCCAAAGCTCCAGCCCCGCCGACTCGACCACCGGCCGGACCAGCGCCTCCGCGTCCATCTCGCCCCTCGAAAAAGAAAGTGGGCGCGAGCCCACTTCCGGACAAACCGCTCCTCGTCCGGGTTGGAGTATACCGGAAGCGCTGCTCAGCGGGCACGCTACAGGGCCCGGCGCTGACCTCCGGGCCGGTTCCAGTGATCGCGCCGGCGTAACCTCATCACCATCCGGGGGTCGTCCCACCCCCGGTGCATCCTGATGCCGAGCTCCCGGCAGGCCGCCTCGGCATGCTCCTCGGAGGGGAACTCGTCACGGACCCAGTTCCCGTCGACGTCGATCAGCAGGAGGTCCCAGGTCCGCAGGCCGACGTGCTGCACCACGGCCTCGACCTCGGGATGGAGCTTCACGAACTCTCGGAGGGTGCTCGAGGCTCCGACGGCCACGGCCCGAGCGTACCCGGGCTACGGGGCGGCGGCCAGCAGGTCCCCGGCCGCCTGCGCCGCCCGGTCCAGGGGGGACGAGGACCGCTCCCCCGTGGCCCGCATCTTCAGGTCGACCGTTCCCTTCTCGATGCCCCGCCGGCCCACCACGACCTGGAGCGGGAAGCCGATCAGGTCGGCGTCGGCGAACTTCACGCCCGCCGTCTCGTCGCGGTCGTCGATCAGCGCTTCCACGCCCTTGTCGCCGAGCTCGCGATAGATCCGCTCGCCCACTCCCATCACTTGCTCATCGTCGCGGTTCGCGACGATCACGACCGCGTGGTACGGAGCGACGGTCTTCGGCCAGGCCAGGCCGGACTCGTCATGATGCTGCTCGGCTACGGCGGAGACGATCCTGGAGATCCCGATCCCGTAGCAGCCCATCAGGAAGGGCCGCTCCATGCCGTCCTCGTCCACGAAGGTGGCCTTCAGCGGCTCGGAGTACTTCGTCCCGAGCTGGAAGGTGTGGCCGACCTCGATGGAGCGGCCGATCCGCAAGAGCCCCCCGTCCCTGGGGCACCGGTCGCCCTCGGCCACGGTGGCCAGGTCCTCCCATCGGTCGACCGCGAAGTCGCGGCCAGCGGCCGCGCCCGTCACGTGATGGTCGACCTTGTTCGCGCCGGTGACCCAGGAGGGTTGCCCGCGAACCCGGTGATCGGCCACGATCGTGGCTCCACTGAGGCCCTGGGGACCGACGTATCCCTTGGCCAGGCCGTGTCGCGCGAAGTCGGCGTCCTCGAGCATCCGAACCTCCGCCGGGGCGAAGGCCCGGCGGAGCTTGCCCTCGTTCACCTCGCGGTCCCCTGGGACCAGGACCACGACGAGCCGGCCGTCGATCTCGTAGGCCATGGTCTTCAACATCCGCTCGGCCGGCACACCGAGGAGAGCTACGACGTCCCGGATGCCGGGCGCGTCCGGCGTGTGGACAACAGTGAGCGGGTCGTTCTCGAACGGGGCATCCTTCGGGGGCGCGGCTGTGGCCGCCTCCAGGTTCGCCGCGTAGTCGCAGGTGCTGCACGCCACGAAGAGGTCCTCACCGACCTCCGCCGGAGCCATGAACTCGTGGTTCTCGTCGCCCCCGATCAGCCCGGGATCGGCCTCGACGACGATGAAGTCGAGGCCGCACCGGACGAAGCTCGCCCTGTACGCGCTGACCATCTTCTGGTAGCTCAGGCCCAGCCCCTCGACGTCGCGATCGAACGAGTACGCGTCCTTCATCAGGAACTCCCGGGCCCGGAGCAGGCCGGACCTGGGCCTGGCCTCGTCTCGGTACTTCCACTGGATCTGATACAGGTTCACCGGCAGGTCGCGGTAGGACGAGTACTCGTTCCCGACCAGCGGGGTCACGACCTCCTCGTGGGTCGGCCCCAGGCCGAGCTCCCGCCCGGCCCGGTCGTGCAGGATAAACATGAGCTGCTCGGCAGCGTATGCCTCCCACCGACCGGTGACGTGCCACGGTTCGGAAGGAACGATGGCCGGCATCCGGATCTCCTGGGCCCCGGCCCGGTCCATCTCCTCCCGCACGATCCGCTCGACCTTCCGAAGCGTCCGAAGGCCGAGCGGAAGGAACGTGTACACGCCGGACATCAGCTGGCGCATGAACGCCGCACGCAGCAGCAGCTTGTGCGAGGGGGCTTCGGCCTCGGCCGGGTCCTCGCGCAGGGTACGCGCGAACAGCTCCGACATCCTCATGGGGTACTCAGGATACCGGGCGCCGGTTCACGAACGGGGAGTTCTCCGCGGACTCAGAGGTGGCGGACCAGGTCCACGGTCTGCTGCCAGTCGGCCGTCGATCCCGACCCGTCCGACTTCGCGTATTGGTTGACCACCGCCATCACGGCCGGGTCCAGGGGGCTCCGGGAGATGCCGTTGTAGTCGCCCCACCGCTCCGGGCCCTTGCCCGTCTCCATCCGAGCGGTGCCCGCCGCGAGCAGCACGATCTCCGCGGTGGTCGAGCCCGGCGCCACCTCGGCCACGTAGGCCGACAGGTACTCGCCGGTGATCCGGCTCGCCCGGCTGTACGTAACGAACAGGTTGCCCGATCCATCCGTTCCGACGACCGGCCAGCCGGCGTCCGTCTCCGGCGTGCCGACGACCCCGGTCCGAGCGACCGTGGAAGAGGTGAGCACCGACTCCGGCGCCACCTCGTACCACCGGATGACGGACTCCGCGTAGCCGCCCGTGTTCGTGTCCGGCTTCAGGTCCCGGAAGATCGTGTGGGCCGCGTACACCCGGTTCAGGTCGGCGTCGTAGAACGCGTTCACCAGCCGGAGGTCGCCGGGATCCCACCAGGTGCTCGAGTTGCCGGTGCCGTCGCCCTGCGTCCCGAAGGGCGAGATCGACACCCTGGCCACGTCGAGACTGGCCTTGGACAGCTTCAGTCCGGTCATGGTCTCTCGCAGCCGCCACACGATCATTGCGGAGTCGGTCGCGACGTTCTTCTGGAACGAGAGGAAGTACTGATCCGCGGGGTTCGCGCCCACGCTCGTGGCCGGCTGGATCGTGAACGCCTTGGTCCCGTCGGGATTTCGGGTGGCCGCGCCGGCGAAGACGTCGAAGGCCACCGCCTGGGCGCAGTCGTACAACGTGGTCTTGGGGAACGACAGGATCTGGGCGTAGGCGTAGCCCTGCGTTCCTCCGAAGGTGAACTGGTTGGTCGTGACGGCCACTCGGTCCAGGTCGTAGCCGAGCCCCGGGTAGTCGGCCCACTGCCTCCCGTCGCCCTTCACCCGGTCGGCGCCGATCTGCCTGGTGCACCAGGTGGTCTGGTCCGCGGCCGTCGCGCCGGGGATGCTCACCACGACGACCCAGGACTTCCTCAGCCCGTCGTTCACTGCCAGGAAGGCCAGTACGAACACCTGGACGTACTGGTCGTAGACGACCTTGGGGTCGAACACCTGCGTGCCCGGGGGGAAGGACCTGAAGGCCCCGAACGAGATCGGCCCGAGCACCGCGGTGCCGGCCAGGTCGTGGACGGCAACCGAGGTATTCACCGCCGTGACGATGGAGGTCTCGCCCATCGCCCCGGTGGGATCGCCCGGCCAGTTGCCCCCGATCCGGGGGATGGCCTCGAAGTGGAGCGCCGAGACCGGCGCACCGGCGGTTGCCGCCTCGGCGGGGGACGCCACCGTGAGCGCCGCGAGAAGGATCAGCACGACGAGCGCGCCGAGGCGGCGAACGGGCGACATCACACCTCCTTGCGGGCGGCCGTGAGCGGCCGGCGGCGATGGGCGGTCGATGGACGCTATCCGAAAGGGTGAGCGGCGTCCACGACCCTTCCGCCCGCCCCATTGACGTTCGGCGGTCCGGCCCCGCACAATCACGGCCACGATGACGCGCCCCGCGACCTGGTGGTCCTGGCCTGTGGGCTCGAGGAGCCCGGAGCCGGCGCGCGTCTGACCACGAAACCAAGGACGGACCGACCTCAGGCCCCGGGCGAAGGCCCGGGGCCTCGTGTTTCGCGAAGGAGGAGGTGGAACCAGTGCAGGTGCGGCCCGGCCGGGAGGCCTTCGACGAGCTCGCCTCGGAGTGGCCCCTTGTCCCGGTGTGGACCGAGCTGCTCGCCGACGTGTCCACCCCCGTCGGCGTGTTCCCCGCCCTGGTGGGCGACGGTCCCGGCGTCCTCCTGGAGAGCGTGGAGCGGTCCGAGCGGTGGGGGCGGTACTCGTTCGCCGCCGGGGACCCCGCGGCCGTTCTGGTGGCCGGGCGGGACGGGGTAACGGTCCGCGACCTCCGGCGGGAGGGCCTGAGCATCGCCGCCCCCGGGGCCGGGCTCCCGGTGCGCAAGCAGCTCGGCCAGATCGCCCGTTCGCTGGCCGGGCCCCGGCTTCCCGAGCTGCCGTCGCTCACCGGGGGCCTGATGGGCTACCTCGCGTACGAGGCCGCGGAGCTGCTCGAGGGGCACCCGGCTCCCTACGCGGACGCGCCGTCGTGTCCGGCCATCGGTCTCCTGCTCGTGGACCGGGCCGTGGTGTTCGACCACTGGCGCCAGCGGCTGCTGCTGGTGGCGCATGCCCCGGCCGGCGCCTACGACGACGGCGTAGCCGCTCTGGAGGGATTGGCGGCGACGGTGTCGACGGCCCCGCCACCCGCCCCGTCGCCGATCGGAGACGATGCCGACCTCTCCGAGATGGAAGGGGAACCGAACATGCCGGATCAGCGATACCGCGACATCGTGGCGAGCTTCAAGGAGCACATCCTGGCCGGCGACATCTACCAGGGCGTCCCGTCGAGGCGGGTCTCGTTCCCGGCCCCGGGGGGCGGCTACCCCATCTACCGCCGCCTTCGGGTATCGAACCCCGCGCCCTACATGTTCTTCCTCCGGATGCTCGGCATGGAGCTGGCCGGCTCCTCGCCCGAGCCGCTCGTCCGGGTGGAGGGGAAGCGGGTGTCTACCCGGCCCATCGCAGGGACCCGGCCGAGGGGACGGACCGAGGTCCGCGACCGGCTCCTCGAGCACGAGCTGCTGGCCGACCCCAAGGAGCAGGCCGAGCACGCCATGCTGGTGGACCTGGCTCGAAACGACCTCGGCCGGGTGTGCCGGCCGGGGACGGTGCGCCCCACCGAGCTCATGGTGGTGGAGCGCTTCACCAAGGTCATGCATATCGTGAGCACGGTCGAGGGTGAGCTCGCCGAAGGCCAGGACTCGCTCGACGCGCTCGCGGTGACGTTCCCGGCCGGAACGGTGACGGGGGCGCCGAAGCGGCGGGCCATGGAGCTGATCGCCGAGGCCGAGCCGACGGCCCGGGGCCCCTACGCCGGCGCGGTCGGCTACCGGACGTTCGCCGGGGATCTCGACTTCTGCATCACGATCCGCACGGCCGTCGTCGCGGACGGGGAGGCTCATGTCCAGACCGGGGCGGGGGTGGTGGCCGATTCCGACCCGGAGTCGGAGCTCCGGGAGACGAAGGCCAAGGCCGCCGCGCTGCTGCCGGCGGTGGCGGCAGGGCGCGATACGGTGGACATCGGAGAGACGCCGCGATGATCCTTGTCGTCGACCACTACGACTCGTTCACCTTCAACCTGGTCCAGCTCGTGGAGAGCCTGGGGTTCCCCGCGGACGTCGTGAAGAGCGACGCCGAGCCCGCCGAGGCGCTGGTCGAACGGCGGCCGGACGCGGTGATCCTGTCCCCCGGGCCGGGACGCCCCGAGGACGCGGGCTGCTTCCCCGAGCTCCTGCGGACCCTTCCCCCGGAGACGCCGGTACTGGGGGTGTGTCTGGGACACCAGGCGCTCGGGGTGGCGTTCGGGGGCCGGGTGGAGCGGGCCACCCCGGTCCACGGCAAGGCCTCGCTCGTCTACCACGAGGGGAGGGGGATCCTGGACGGGGTGGGCAACCCGTTCGAAGCGGGCAGGTATCACTCGCTGGTGGTGCTGCGGGAACTCCCTTCAGAACTCGAGCTCACCGCGTGGACGGAGGACGGGCTTGTGATGGGGGCGCAGCACCGGGAGCTTCCACGGTTCGGCGTGCAGTTCCACCCGGAGTCGATCCTCACCCCCGAAGGCCCGAAGATCGTCGAGAACTTCCTCGCGCTGACGCGACGCTAGCCCGGACCGAACCGACGCTCAAGTCGGAGGGGAAGGATCCGTTCCCTCCTTTCCCCATGACCGCGAACAGGTTGTCGTGGGGCTCGGGGATTACAGCGATACCAGTATGGCGTAAGTCGCAATATCGTCCGAGGCTACGAGCAGCCGAAAGGCCCCGGGTCGTGGTCTGGCTGGGGTCGCCCCCCGTCGGCATTGCAGACGCAGATGATGCGCGGGTTTGGAAGGGCTGGCTCGGGATGGGGGCTCCGCGAGCCGTACGGCGCCCCGAGGCCTCGCTGCGCTCGGTTCCCGGGATCCAACGGACCCCATCCGCTGTCGCGCGCAAGACCGCCGCCCGGGTCCATCGGTCGACCGTCGCAGAGGAGTTGCGCCAAGCGTTTCGAACCGGCCTCAACGACAGCATCACGGCAGACCCGAAGCGACGGTGTCCTCAGTCGACCATTCCGGCTCTCGCCGAGAGCCGGAATCAGTATCGACGATCGATCGGAGGAGACCATGAAGCGACTCGCGGTGGCTCTTGCTGTCGGCGGGGTCGTGTTCGGCGCGGTATGGGCTGTGGCCGCGACCATGAACGTGAGCGGCGCCACGGCCGCCACGGGAACCGGGGATGTCGCGAAGTGCGGCGACGTGACCGGTTCGACGTTCATCCTGGAGAGCCAGAGTGACACGCTGACGGGACCCGACACGTTCGGACCGGTCGGGACCTTCGGCGTCGCTGACATCACCGAGTTCAAGGCGGTCAACATCGAGACGATCGCTGACTGCGACAAGATCAACGCCTTCGTCGAGGTGAGGGATGGCTCTGGGAACCCCACCGCCAGCGGAAGTTGCGAGATCAACCTGGAGGACGGCCTCGGCTTCGATGAGGCCGGCACGGGCGACAACGTGCCTGGCTGTACGGCGTTCGTCGGGACGGACACGCTCGCCAACGACGATCTCCCGGACGTTGCCCTCGCGGAGGACCTCGTCGTGACCATGACCTAGGAGGGTGTTGGACGCCATTTCGCCGCGAGGGGCGGTCCGGCCCCTCGCGGCGGCGGCGCGGAGGTCCACGTGATCTGTAAGAGTTGCGGAGCCAGGATGGATGGGGCCATCCCGTGGTGCTGGCGCTGCTATGCACGCGTCGATGGGTCCATCCCTGCAGCC
>Ga0209853_1000048_pt1 | contig 30181 bp, 29 predicted proteins | sample GWRWS1_30_40_FD_187224 | JGI IMG/M metagenome (GOLD analysis project Ga0209853, IMG submission 187224) | Riverbed sediment microbial communities from areas with vegetation nearby in Columbia River, Washington, USA - GW-RW S1_30_40 (SPAdes)... | ecosystem: Environmental > Aquatic > Freshwater >...
GACAACCTCGAGGCACGCCGGCTGTTCGCAACGCTCCACCTCAGACTCGGCAACCTCCTAGCCGCGAAGACCACCTTTGAATCACTCGCCCAGGAAGCCATGGAGCGACAGGACTACTGGCTTGCGGAATCCCTGCTCAGGGAATACCTCGCGGCCGGCCCACGATGCGTGCCCTTTCGGGAGTTGCTCGGCAACGTCCAGGAAGAAAAGGGCGATCCCATGTCGGCAGCCGTCGAGTACGGGAAAGCCATTGAGATCCTCGTGGAGGATCCGGACCCTGACCAGCCGAACAAGGCGGCTGACCTGTTCGCCAAGGTCAAAGAGATCGCTCCCACCAGCCCTGCGGCCAGCCGGTTCGCCTCCATATTGGGAGCTTCCACAGGGTTCCGCCTGGTCGCGGGGGAAACGACGGCTGAAGTCAACGCGACGCCTGGGCCGGCTGGTGTGACCGAGCCAGCCGTGGAGCCGACCGAGTCGGTTCCCTCTGAGGCAGAGGAGATCCCTGCGCCAGCCGAGCCTGAATCGAGCGTGGAGCGGGACCCGTTGCTGCCGTCCCTCCGTATGGCGCCTGAAGATGAGGCGCCGTCGCCGGAGCTCAAGCCGGATGAGCTGTTGGCTGAACCAGCCGCTCTTTCATTCCAAGATAGCGTAGACCAACTGCCGCCGTTGCCTCCTGAAGTGCTTGCGGAACTCGGCCTAATCCTGCCTGAGAGTGAAGAGCTGCCGCTGGCTGAGCCGGCTGTGGCAGACACCAGGGAGATGGATCCGGTTCTGCCGTCCCTTGAACTGGCCCCCATGGCGGCATCCGAACTACCTCCTGAGGAAGAGGTCCCAGAGCCGTCCGCAACGGGCGCGAGCGTACCGGCAGACTCGCTGCTACCGTCCCTCGAGCTGGCGCCGGCGACGGAGGTCGAGGCGCCACTGCCCGAGCCCTTGAGCGTGACGGAGCCTGACTCGTCGACGACCTCGACGCCAGCCCTGCAGGTGGAAACGCCACCCTGGCAGGCGCCACCACTTGAGCCTGCCTTCCAAATGGGCCGACTCGCTGAGCCAGCGATACAGGAGACTCCAGCGGCAGGGCACCAGTTCATGGGGGAGGCTGAAGTGCCGCCACCAGAGCCTGGTGAGGTCATGGAGCCGGAGCCCGAATCGGAGATGCCCGCAGTACCAGCGTGGCAGGTGGAATCGCCACCCTGGCAGCCGCCGCCACCTGAGCTTGAGCCAGCAGGGCAGGAGACTCCAGCAGCAGGGTACAGGTTTATGGGGGAGGCTGAGGCCAGCATGGAGGCGGCTCCAGTCCCGCCATCTGAGCCGCTGAAGGTCAGGCAGCCAGAGCCAGAGCTGGCCATGGCCCACACGGAAATTCCAAGAAGCCGCACGGCTTGGAGCCTCGCCAGCAGAGTCGCTCGACAAGTAGCCTATGTGGGTTTGAGAATTTCTCTGTTTGTCCGTGGGTGCATCGCTGCGGCACGCTTCGTTATGCTCTCTGCCCTGGCTGCCGTCACGATCAGTCTCGTGCTCACCGTCCTGTTCGTCGGTGTGGTCAGTCTCCTGTGGTTCAGTCTCGAGGAAAAACCGAACGGCGCGTATCACAGCCTGACGAAGCCCCCGTCGCGCGCCTTGCATGATCCAAAAAGAAATGGATACCTGCTCCTCCTCGGATTCGGCGCCAGTGGCTCGCGCGATCCGGTGCAAGCCGGCTATGAGATCACATTGACCAAGGCTGAGAAAGATAAGGTCAATCTCTGCCTGAACGACGGCGCGGGGTCGCCCTTGCCGCTCCGCTTCGAGGCGACGACCAGCGCCCTCTCAAGATGGTTCCGGGCTCCAGAACCAGTGGCGTACTTCCAGAATCAGGCGACCCAAGTGCGAAACTGGATGGCCCGGCACGACGTCCTGATGAGCCGTTATCGCCAATGGCTCAGGATGTCGTTTGATGATTGGGGCTTTGGCGAACTTGGAACTCCTGATTGTGCCCAGATCTTGGTTGCCCACCGTCTCTACGTCGCGGACGGGTTCTCTCATGAAATGGGGAGAGGGGTCGAGCGGTTGGAAAGTGATCTGGCTGCCTGGCGAACGGTCTTGGCCCAGGCGAAAACGCTTTCGATCAAGATGATGGCGGCAGAGGCCATCAACGATGATGTGGCGGTGATGTCCGGGTTACTGACCAGGCCGGATCTGCCGGTCAAGCTGTTGCCGAACCTGGCGGCCCTAGGGCGGCCCCTCGACGAACTCGAACTCTCCCTGCGCTGGCCCATGCAGAATCACCTGGTGCTCGAAGCAAAGACGATGGAGGCCGGGTTAAAATCTAACGCCGGCGGTGACCGTCCCTTCTACCAGCGTGTCGTGATGCGAATGCCGTTACCAAAACAAAGGACCTTGAACGGCTATGCTTCCCATTATGAGGCAATGATCAAGGCGGCTGAAACGCCGCACAAGAGGCTGCCCAAGCGCTACGACTTTGTTGACACCCCGCCTCAGATCTTCAGCGACTATCTCATGAACCCCATTGATAACTTGCTGGCCATTGGATTGAAGCCGGATTGGGAGGAGCACAGCGGACGCGTTATGGAAACCGACGCGTTCCTCCGTTTGGCAGGGCTCCAGGCTCGCTTACGCAGGCCACCGCAGGAGTCTAATGTCCCGGCTCGCGTCGCCAGGGCCGGCCAAGGGTTCTACGATCCGTTTACAGGGTTCCCGATGCTGCTCAATGCGAAGAAGGGAAAACTTTATAGCGTTGGGAAGAACGGGAAGGACGATGATGGGGATCCCAAGCTGGACGTCACTGTGTCGATCGCTCCCCAGTCACCATAGCCTGAAGGCCATCGCGCGCTCAGCTCCTTGTCCGCAGAGAGGCCCCTTCATTTAGTTTGAGCCGAGGAGTGGTGCCAGTTCCACGGGGAACTCGGGCTGGGCCTCCCCCTCGATGTGCTCAGCCAGGGCGCCCAGCCAATCCCCGTCTCAACCGGCCCAGTCCATAGAAGCCCGCTGGTCAATCGCCCATCCTCTCTTGCCTGCGGGAACGCCTTGACATGCTTCATCGCTTTTCACCAGAATCAGGCGCGCTGCATCCCCCACGTGGAGGCCCGCGACTATGTCTAATCGGAATCCATTTTCAGCGCGACCCGGAATGAAGCAGGGCGTGACCTCTCGCTCGCCGATGCCGACGCACATCGTCTCGAACGAGGAGTTTATCCCGCCGGCTCAAACGCCGGCGCAGACACGAGTTGAGCGGCTGATTGACGAGACCGGCGAGCTGGCTGGTCGTCGTCTGGGCTTGAGCCGGCGGGACTTCCTGAAGACCACGGGCGGCATGGCCGCGGCTCTCCTGGCGATGAACTCCGTCTTCGGCCGGTTCTTCGACGTGCTGGACGTGGAGCTGGTGGAGGCGGCGGCGTTCGACGAACGCAACGGCGTGCCGTTCTTCATCTTTGACGTCCAAACGCACTATGTCAGCGCCGGCTACGATCCAACGGATGCCGAAGCGTCCCGCAAAGGAGCCGTCACCAAGCAGGGACTCCTCGGGCTCCGTCGTCGCGCGCGCGAAGCCGGCATGAATCCCAAGCTCGCCGGCGATCGCGGGACTCTGGTTGACCTCTCCTGGGAGAATTTCGTCAAAGAAGTGTTCTTGGACAGCGAGACCTCCCTGGGTCTCATCAGCACGCCTCCGGGCCCCTACCCACTGGAGGCGGTGGTACCCCCGAAGGAAATGACCCACATCCGGGACGAGATCAATCGCGTGACTGGTTCGCAACGGATGCTGGCGCATGGGCTGGTCACGCCGCAATTGGGCCGGGCTGACCTGGACTTCATGGACCTGCAGGCCGGCAAGCTGAAGGTGGATGCGTGGAAATGTTACACCGGCTCGCCGCCGAAGGGGTTTGACCACGGCTGGTGGATGGACGATGAGAAAGTAGCCTACCCGATGCTGGAGAAGGCAAGGGCGCTCGGTGTGCCGCGGGTCTGTGTCCACAAGGGACTGCCGTTGGGGCCGGTGGCCGACTATAACCATCCTCGCGATCTGATCAAAGCGGCCAAAGATTTCCCGGACATCAACTTTCTCGTGTATCACTCCGGCTTTCTGAGATCAGGCTCCGTTGAGGAAACCTTTGCGCGCACCGGGCAGATTCCCTGGACAAGTGAGTTCTGCCGGATGAAACTGGCGGAGACGGGGATCAAGAATATCTACATGGAGCTCGGCTCGACATTTGGGCAGTTAGTGACCACCTCTCCAGAGATTTGCGCGCACTTGCTGGGCGAGATCATCAGGTCGTTCGGGGCGGACCACGTAGTCTGGGGGACGGACTCGATCTGGTACGGCACGCCGCAATGGCAGATTGAAGCGTTCCGTCGATTCAAGATTCCGGAGCAACTGATCGAGAAGCACGGGTACAGTCCGCTCACCCGAGAGGTCAAGGCACAGATCTTCGGGCTGAACGGCGCACGGGTGTTCGGGATTGATGCGCACGCAAAACGCAACGAGCTGCCGAAGGATTACCTGAGCCGGATTAAGATGGCCTATCGTGAAGAAGGAGCGGAACCGAGCCATCGGTTTTATGGATGGGTGGCAGGGTAAGTTGGGAGTAAGCCTGACCGCCTTGTGCCCGCGCAACACGCAGCCTCGGATGGCCCTCGTTGGACGCGCGCAGTTTAGGCGGTCAGGCTTACTCCCATCGCGGAAGGACGGGAATGATAAGAGTCGGTGCTCGCTCGACGGCCGCAATGGGGATACCCCCACCACCCTCTCAGTTTGGAGAAAACGAGAATAGGAGAATCTTCGCATGAAGAGTGAAATTCTGTATCCGGGAGCCTTTCCGATGGTGCGAGTGGATCTGGCGTCGGGGGAGTGCGTGAAGGCTGAGTCTGGGGCCATGGTCGCGGCCGCGCCCACCATTGACGTGGAAAGCAGGATTGAGGGAGGGCTCCTGGGCGCGCTCTCCAGAAAGGTGTTGACCGGTGAGAAGTTTTTCTTCCAGACGTTGCGCGCGACCCGTGGAGCCGGTGAGGTGCTGCTGGCCCCGACGGTTCCCGGCGACATTGTGATTCTGGAACTTGACGGGGTGAACGAGTACCTGGTGCAGAAAGACGGGTTCCTGGCTGGCGCCGAGGGGGTCAAGATCGAGAGCCGGATGCAGAGCTTGAGCCGGGGCCTGCTGGGCGGTGAAGGGTTCTTTATTCTCCGGATCAGTGGGCGGGGGCAGTTGATCCTCAACAGCTTCGGCGCGGTCCACAAGCTTGAACTAAAACCGGATCAGGAATATATCGTGGACAACAGCCATCTAGTCGCCTGGACTGCCACGACCAGCTACAACATTGAAAAGGCTGCGGCCGGTTGGATCGCCAGCTTTACTTCCGGCGAAGGATTCGTCTGCCGGTTTCGTGGCCCGGGCGTCGTCTATATCCAGAGCCGCAACCCTGGCGGATTCGGGGCCTGGATACGGCAGTTCATCCCGGTTTCTCAATGACGATTGGTTCATTGAAGCATTGAGTCATTGACACAATCACTCAATGAACAAGCCGTCGATGAATCCACTCTCGGCTAATGCGCTCTGTTTCGGCAGTGATCTTCCAGCGGCAGGGGTCCCCTGCCACGTAGACATTTCATCCGTCGGTCTCTCGATCCAATTCTCTGATTTACCGCGTGAGGCCGTCCCCTTTACCGCGCTCGCGGTCGAGGCCGGGGGGTTTGATCACGATCAGCTTGTGGTGAAATGGGCGAGCAACGGCGTCGGCCGAACGGTCTATCTCAAGGAGCCGGCGCTCATTGTTTCCTTTCGACAATTCGTGCCACCCGAACTGATGGCCGATCTGGAGCGCACCGCGGTTTCTGTGCGCCGCGCCAGACAGGGACGGCGGACCTTTTTGCTGGTCGCGGTGGGATCGGTTCTCGCCCTGGTGCTTGCGCTCTGGCTAGGCTTCGACGCCCTGGTCAGGATGGCGGTTGCCCGCATCCCAGTGGAGTGGGAGCAGGCCATCGGAGAATCCGCTCGGCGGGAATTACTCGCCGGGCAGACCGTGGTCACGGAAGGTCCGGCCGTGGCGGCGGTGCAGGAGATCACGAAACGGCTCACCGATCAGATTGAGGAGAATCCCTACCGGTTCAAGGTCACGGTGGTCCAGAGCGACATTGTCAACGCCTTTGCGCTGCCAGGCGGTTACGTCGTCGTGTTCACGGGGTTGCTCAAGAAGGCCGAGAGTCCCGAAGAAGTCGCCGGTGTGCTGGGCCATGAACTGAACCACGTGCTGTTGCGGCATGGGCTGGAGCGGATCGTTAAGACACTCGGACTTGTAGCCGTGGTGGCGATTTTCGCGGGAGATCAGTCGGGGCTGATTGGGCTAGCCAAACGGTTGGGGATCGAGTTAGTGACCCTGAAATTCGGGCGAGAACAGGAGACGGAGGCGGATCTCAGTGGTCTTCATTTGCTCCATCGAGCCAAAATCTCATCCGATGGGATGATCCGTTTTTTCGAGCGCCTGTCGGAATCAGACAAGCTCCAGGTGGAGATGCTCTCGACGCATCCGATGAGCGCAGCCCGCGCCGAGCGGCTCAAGGCCGAAGCCGCGTCACTGCCAAGCCAGACACCGGAGCCCTTCGGCTTCGACTGGACTAAGGTACAGGAATCCTTGGGGCACCGGGAGGCAGGCACCTCGTGAGATCAAACGACCAGCTTCTGCGCATCGGCGTAATCGCAGACACGCACGGTCTCTTTGACCGGGCGATCCTGCGCCATTTTCGAGGCGTTGACCACATTCTGCACGCCGGCGATATCGGAGACCGGTCCGTGATCATCGAACTGCAGAAGATTGCCCCCGTCACGGCCGTCTCCGGGAATGTGGATGGCTTCGAGCGCAGCGGCTTTCAACCCGAGACGATGATCGAACTGGGCGGTCGTCGAATTGCGCTTCGACACATCTTGTACGAAGGCGGGAAACTCACTAAGGATGGGCGCGCGTTCCTGGAGAGAGAACGGCCCGACGTCTGCATCTTCGGCCACACCCATCAACCCAAGGCGGAGTGGCTCGGCAACACGTTGCTCTTCAATCCCGGCTCGGCCGGCCCCAAGCGGTTTCACCTGCCCCGCGCGTTGGGGATCCTGACGATTGCGGACGGCACGATCACGCCAACACACATTGTGCTGAATGGCTGACCTGAGTGATGATGAAATCGCCTGATCTAGCACCAGCGCTTCTTTCCTTCTGCCGCTTAATAGGCCTTCATTTCTATTTTCGACTCACAGGAATTCTGATATGAACGAACCGATGGGGATGCCGAACGCTGGAGACGCAGCTAAGTAATAAGGGGGCCATATGATGAAAAAGCTTATGATTATGCGACTCGGAATTGTGTTCGTGAGTCTTCAGGCCGGGTTAGCACTGTCCACTCCAAACCCTGACACCGGTCCAGGTTGCGGCTTGGGCAAAGTCCTATGGTCTGGATACAAGAGTCAGAAGAATATCGCGCCTCAGGTAATGATGGGGACGACCAATATAACCGGACTGTACCCGTTTGCTATTAGCTCTGGGACATCAGGCTGCACCAACGATGGCCGGATATGGACCGAACAAAAGGCGACCATGTTCGCTAGCATCAATTTTGAGAACCTCTCCCAGGAAATGGCGCAGGGACAGGGCGAGCATCTCGCATCTCTTGCCACGCTCATGGGTGTGCCGGTGGAACACAGGGCCGAATTCTACGCCATGGCGCAGGAACGCTATACCTCGTTGGTCCAGGCAGGCGAAACCTCGCCGACAGCGATGGTGAAGGCGCTGTATGACGCGATGGCTAGACATCCGATCCTCGCAAGACTCTATGTCCTCCGCTAAAGTTCATTCGTTGTCTCGGGATACTCCGGGACATTTCGGTGCCAGCGCGCTTCAGCCAGGGTTAACATAACGAGAGAGGTTTGTTGATTCGCCGCGGAGGTCTCTTGTCGTTGTGAAAAGTTTTGCTGGATTCGTACGGGATTTTGTTATATACAGCATCTTCAGTGTGCAGCGGTTCGGCCCGCAAAATTTGAGTCCATTTCAAAAAAAGGGGGGTATATGCTTAAGAGACTGCTCATCGTTCAGGTTACAGTGATGTTCCTCGCCTCTCAGGCGGGAGTCATTCTGGCTGCCGGAGTTGCTGACACTGGACCCGGCTGCGGGTTTGGCAAAGTTTGGTTCCAAAACTATCCACACACCAAGACCAAAGGTGCGCAGATTCTGATTGCCACGAGCAACTCATTCTTTGGCAGTCAGACCTTTGGGATCAGCACCGGCACCCTCGGTTGCACGGATAACGGCAAATGGTGGGCGGAGGTGAAGACCACCATGTTTGCGGAACTCAATTTTGAGGCACTCTCCCAAGAAATGGCTCAGGGCAAAGGCGAGCACCTGGCCTCACTCGCCACTCTGATGGGCGTGCCGGCTGAGCACCAGGCCGAGTTTTTTGCCATGACGCAAGAGCAGTACACGCCTTTAGTGCAGGTCGGCGAGACATCACCAGTGGCCCTGGTCAAAGCGCTGAACCAAGCGATCTCAGCGCATCCAGTTCTCGCCAACGTTTCAATGAACCGCTAACATTGATCTCCCTCGAGGGTTCCAGCATTCTTGCTGGAACCCTCGAGTGTTTTTCTCCTCCCTTGTGGATCTTTACCATCATACTCCTGTGTTTCCTCATCACCGAAATCTCCTCTGGGGCGACCGAGTCCCCTGCGCCGACCTATGTTCAGGATCTCATCAGCCGTGCGACCCTGGCTAAGCTGGCTGAAGAGCGGGAGTGGCATCTCTTGCTGCACTATCGTGAAAACCTCCTGGGAGGCCACACCAGCGAGCAAGATGACCCTGGGTTCTTCCTGTCCCCTGATGGAAAGACCGACCCGCAAGCGGAGCTGGAAGCCACTCTCCGTCAATTCTTTTCCGATGGGTTGGTAGGACGATCCCGCCAGCCTGCGCAGTGTGCCTTCATCGCACGGTATCAGTGGCTGAAGGAAAAGCTGTCGTTTGATGACGATCGTCTTCCGCCTCAGCCCTGTGAACGTTTTCACCGATGGTATGTCGACTTCGATGTTGAATCCGTAAGCCTGATTTACCCATCGGCCTACATGAACAATCCCGCTTCCATGTTCGGCCATACGCTCTTACGCATTGACCAGAAGGGCCAGACCGAGCAGACGCGGATTCTAGCCTATACGATAAATTACGCGGCTGACGTGCCGCCCGATGCGGGAGTGGAGTATGCGATCCGAGGCATTTTCGGCGGATACAAGGGCTATTTCTCCACCATTCCCTACTATCTCAAGGTTCAGGAATACCGGGACATTGAAGATCGAGACATCTGGGAGTACAGACTGAACTTTACTGAACCGCAGCTCCGCCGGATGCTCATGCACGCGTGGGAACTGGGGAATGCCTATTTCGATTACTATTTTTTTAAGGAGAACTGTTCCTACCACATCCTGTCCCTGCTGGAAGTCGCCGATCCAGCTTTGTTGCTCAGGGATCGATTCTTGTTTTGGACTATGCCCGCGGATACAGTGCGACTGCTAACGGATCAGCCGGGCTTGGTGAAAGACATCGCCTACCGTCCCTCGCGAAGCACGCAGATTAAGCGGAAGCGGGCTGGGCTGTCCGACGAAGAACGAGTCTGGTTCGGCCGCATCACTGAGGATGCGTCCCTTGCTCAATCGGCGGAGTTCAAACGCTTGGCTCTCGCTCGGCAGGCATTCGTGCTGGACCTGGCGTCGGACTATTTGCGCTATCGAAGCGTGACGGATGAGGCCAAAGCCGATTCCTACAAGGAGAGAAATAGGGCTGTCCTCATCGCCAGAAGCGAGTTGAAAGTGAAGTCGGAGGACTTTCGCATCGAACCGTTCACGGCGCCACACGAGCAAGGGCACAGAACATCCCGGGCTGGTCTAGGCGCTGGCTGGCGCAACGATGAGGCCTTTGAAGAACTCTCAGTGCGGGCTGTCTACCATGACTTGCTCGATCCTGACCCTGGCTACACCCCGGATGCGCAGATCGAGCTGTTGTCCGCAAGTCTTCGCTTTTATGATCGGAGCGACCAAGTCAGGCTGGAGCGGTTCACATTCGCCAATGTCCTCTTACTCTCCCCAATGGATTCGTTGTTCAAATCGCCATCCTGGAAGATCAGCGTCGGCACGCAGACCATTCGGTTCAACGACTGTAACTTATGCAGCAACGGGAATCTGAACGGAGGGATCGGCGCGGCGCTGGAAACGCAATGGCTGCGGCGTGAGGTGTACTTTGCCTTCGCTGAAGCGGACGCGAACTACAGCAAGGCATATGATCCGGATTACCGGATCGGTGGGGGCGGCACGGTCGGGATGCTGGCCAATCTGACCGAGCGCTGGAAGCTGATGCTCTCGACGACCTATCTTCGCTATCCCCTCGGTGACAAATCGGACGATTTTCGCTGGTTCGTGGGGCAGCGCTACACGCTTGGGCAAAATTTGGCGGTCAGATTAGAGTACAACCATCGGGATCACGACAACGACGTGCTGTTTACGGTCCAAGCCTTTTTCTAAGGTGGTCTCTGTTACCTGAAGACTCCCTCTTGCGCCTTCGTGTGAGTCCTGGTATGGAAGGGCCCAGGATATCCCCGGCAGAGGGGGTCCTGATCGGAGGTCGCCCATGGTTGACCAGATGAAAAAGAGGAGTGTGACCGCCGAGGTAAGAGTTCCGCCACACCCGCCATTACGCCACTACTATGAGCGGAATGAACTCAGACAGAGTTTTCTCAACGACCTATTCAACAGGACAGCTTCGCACTACCGTCTTATCGACAAGGCGACAGCATTCGGGTCCGGCCTCTGGTACCGCCGGAAGGCCCTGCACGAAGCGGGGCTGGCACCTGGCATGCGAGTCTTGGACGTAGCTTGCGGGCCAGGCTTGGTGACACAGTGCGCGCTGGACCTGGTTGGCCCTACCGGGCATGTCATCGGACTAGATCCCAGCCTTGGAATGTTGCGCGAAGGTAAGAAGGGCCCATGCCGCAATCTGATTCGGGCAGTGGGAGAGCAGTTGCCATTCTTAGATCACAGTTTTGATTTTCTCAGCATGGGATACGCACTTCGTCATGTCTCCGATCTGCAAGTTGCGTTTCGTGAGTTTCGCCGTGTGCTCAAGGACGGCGGCACGATTCTCCTGCTGGAGATTTCGATCCCTCGATCGGCGACTCTTTCGTGCCTCTCTCGGTTCTACCTCAAAATCGTCTTGGGAGCGGTTTTTGCCGTGACGACTGGGAACCGGGATATGAGGACCCTCATGGGCTACTGGTGGGATACAATGGAACACTGTGTCCCCCCAGGGAGGATCCTTGACTCACTTCGTGAAGTCGGCTTCGTCCGGTGCGAACTGAAGGAATGGTTTAGCGGATTGCTGCGCGACTATCGCGCGGTCAAGGAGTGAAAACCTCGCTGAAACCGCAAGGAAGTGAACATGCGCGACGCGGCTTACATCCGACTGCCTCCAACGCTCAGGGCCTGCGCCACCCTGTTAGTCCTTTCATTTCCAGTTCTGGCCGGGTGTCATTACGACATTCGGTTTGAGGATATCGGGTACTCGATTGGGCAAAAGCAATACGACGCCGGTCTTGTGGCGGGCATTGCCCCTTATGCTGTTGGGCAGGTTGTCTCGATCCACTCCTTCTCGACGGGCATCGCAAACACCTGGGATGCGCGTCCGGGCGTAATGCTCCAGCAGATCGCCGAGGTGGAGTTTCCACAGATGTTCCGGTATTACAAGACCGCCACACAGCACGAAGAACCCGAGCAGGGAGTGACACGCCTGACAGTGGACCTATCTATTTCGCATTACGCCTTTAGCGATTTCCACACCACTGTGGTCGTGCAAGCTCGAGCGTATCGACCTGGTCGCTCGCTCGCGTTCGACAAGTCGTACAGGGAGGAAGGGGAAGGCCAGGGGGGAAAGATGGTCATGGGTGGGGCGTGTGGCATGAAATCCGCGGTTCGTCAATCATCCTTTGATGCTTACAAGACGGTATTCGCCAGGTTACGGGCTGATCTGGCGAACATGCTGGAGATGCCACCTCCGTGAGTTCGGTCTTTCAGTCGATCCATGAACTGCAGCCGTATTGCATTGACAGGAATCCAAAAGAGTGGTTAAAAGAGCAGCCTCATGGCCCTTACTGATGCTTTACCGATAGAAACAGAGGTCGCGAAGCTGATCGTTCAGACGCTCAATCTGAAGATCGATCCTGCGCAGATTCAGCCGGAACAGCCTCTCTTCGGTGAAGGTCTCGGCCTTGACTCCATTGACGCACTTGAACTGTCCTTAGCGATCTCCCAATCCTATGGGTATCAGATACGTTCCGATGATCCAGAGATTGTCGCGACCTTCGCCTCACTCCGGTCGCTGTGCAAGTCGATCGAGAAGAATCGGACGAAGTAGTCACATGTGGCTTTATGAGTACGGCTGCTCTGCTCGGTCCCTACCACCCTGACGGGACATTGGCTTGGACCAATGGCTCCCCGATTACGTGTCATCGTTTCCTCTCCGAGGTTGCCACGCTAGTCGATCGATTGCCGGAAAAGTCGACGGTTATCAACCTGGCTGAGGACCGGTATCGCTTTTTCGTTGGGTTGGCGGCGGCGTTGGTTCGAGGGCAGACAACGCTCCTGCCTCCTGGTCGCGCGCCGAAAGTGTTGACCCAGATTGTCGAAGACTATGACGACAGCTATTGCTTGATAGATGGCCAAGCAGGGGTGGCAGGATTGCCTTCAGTCCACATCCTTTCTGCTTATGGAAGCAGTGAAGAAGGACAGCATGTCGTTCCCCAGATTCCCACAAACCACACGGCTGTGGTGGCCTTTACGTCTGGCAGCACCGGCACTCCTCGTCCAAATCCGAAAACCTGGGGCTCACTGGTGGCTGTGGCGCGACACACGGGAGCTCGGCTTGGTCTTACACCAACAGAAAACGTGACAGTGGTTGCAACCGTGCCGCACCAACACATGTTTGGGTTGGAGACTTCTCTTCTACTGCCCACTCAATTCGGGCTGCCATTCCATACGGGACGCCCCCTCTACCCTGAGGACGTCCGATCGACGCTTGGATCCGTACCGCCACGGCGCATCTTGGTGACGACGCCGTTGCATATCAAAGCTTGCGTGACTGAGCGAACCCGGCTTCCCGGAATAGAATTCATCCTGTCAGCGACCGCCCCACTTCCCATGGCGCTCGCACAGCAAGCGGAGACCCTGTTTGATACCAAGGTATACGAAGTCTATGGGTTCGCCGAAGCAGGCAGCGTGGCGACACGCCGGACTGTTGCCGGTGATATCTGGCAGCTCCTGGATAGGGTCAGTTTGTCGAAGGAGTCGGACCACTACTCTCTTCGGGCCGACTATCTCCCAGAGCCGGTTCCTTTTCCGGATCACATCAGCTTGAAGGGATCACGGGCATTCGTTCTCCATGGCCGCAATGCCGACCTCGTCAACATTGCGGGGCATCGTGGTTCTCTGGGCGATCTAAATCAAAAACTTAACGAAATAGAGGGAGTGCGAGATGGCGTCTTTCTCTTCCCGGAGAAAGACGAAGATCCAGTCACCCGTTTGATGGCCTTTGTCGTCGCGCCGGGGAAATCCGCCGACCAGATTCTGGGTGACCTTCGGACTGTCATCGATCCCGTGTTCCTCCCGAGACCGCTCTATCTGGTGCCCAACCTTCCCCGGAACGAGACTGGAAAGCTCACCAGGGAATCACTGCTCGAACTGGCGAGACAACTCAGATGCGAGGATCACCGTGACATATGAACGGATCGTAACCATCGGTACAGATCATCCATCATTGGCTGGGCATTTTCCGGGGCATCCCGTCGTACCCGGTGTCGTCATGCTTGGCGAAATCATGGAAGCGGTTCGCCAGAGAGTGAGGAGCAACATCGTCTTCGTCGCTATGCCAACCGCCAAGTTCCTCTCGCCCTTGACCCCGGGGGAAACGCTGGTGATCCTTCTTGAACAGGACGCCGAGGAAAGCGTGTACTTTACCTGTCAGGTCGGCTCCCGTCTGGTTGCGAAAGGATGCCTGCATTATCGCCACACGTCCCATGGCGCTGAAGATTCTCAATGAGCTTGCAATGGTTGCGACAGCGTGAGCGCGGGAGCTGGGTAGCCATTCAATTCATGGTCTGGGTTGCCCTGCGACTCGGCCGTCCCGCCGCTCGTACATTGCTCTACCCGATTTGTGTCTACTACGCGGTCTTCTCCGGCCGGGCCCGACGGGCAATCCGTCAGTTTCTCCACAGGGTCCTGGGCCGACGAATCAGTTGGCGCGATCTGTTTCATCATTACCATTGCTTTGCCTCCACAATCCTGGACCGGTTCTATCTCTTGGCAGGCCAGCATCATCGATTCCAGGTTGATGTGCAGGGCGCGGAACTGCTCACGAACTATTTGAATCGTGGTCAAGGATGCATACTACTGGGCTCCCATTTGGGGAGTTTTGAGATCGTGCGCGCGATCGGTATGTCTCGACGTGACCTTGAGATCAAAGTACTACTGTATGAAGAAAACGCACCGATGATCAGAGAAGTGGTTCGAAGTCTGAATCCTCAGGTAGCCGATACCGTGCTCTCGGTCGGCGCGCCCGACACGATGCTGCAGGTGAAGGATTGCCTGGACCGTGGAGGACAGGTTGGCATCATGGGCGATCGACTGGTGCAGCATCATCAGACGACGCTCTGTAAATTTTTTGGCACGCTCGCACGATTTCCTACAGGGACCATGAGGCTCACAAGCGTCCTGAAGGCGCCGGTGATTCTCTTCTTCGGCCTCTACCGGGGCGGAAATCGTTACGAAGTCCACTTCGAGCTGTTTGCCGAACAAGTGATCCTCGACAGGGAGCATCGCGATCAACAGATCCAGCAATGGACTCAGCGCTATGCTGATCGACTGGAATACTACTGCCGTTTAGCGCCTGACAACTGGTTCAACTTTTATGACTTTTGGAGTGAACGCTAAGAGCATGGGGTTCCTGCTCGTCCTGTTCACCGCGGCGTGGCTCATGGAAGTGCAGCTTCCCAACCAGATCTGGGCTAATCCCACGACTCCGGCTGAAAGGAGCAGCGCGACTGGTGAGTGGAACGTTGACCAACTCATCAGCGGGCTGGCCAAGCAGAGAGAAGAAACCGCGTCCTTTGAGGAGACGATCTTCTCCTCAATGTTGACCAAACCATTAAGGACGAGAGGGATTCTAAAATTCACGCCTCCATCCAGGCTCGAAAAACATGTGACAGACCCATACGATGAACGCTACGTCATCGATGGTGACAAGGTCCTCTATGAAAACAACCACAAACGCATCAGCAAAACCTTTTCGCTGGAGGACTATCCTGCCTTGCAAATATTTGTGGAAGCGTTCCGGTCGAGCCTCGCAGGCGACCTTGTTACCTTAAAGCGTTTCTACAAGACCTCCTTGGAAGGTGAGCCTCGCCGGTGGTCCCTCATCCTGCGTCCGCAGGACCCTACTATCCAATCAATAGTGCAGAGTGTTCGCTTGTCGGGTGAAGGAGATCGCATGACGAGGGTGGAGAGTCTCCTCCCCGACGGCGATCGATCAGTGCTGGTTATACAGGGGCCGCGTGGTGAATAAACGAGCTGCCGCAGTCATCCTAGGCTGGAGTCTCTTGATGTGTCTATGCGGCTGGTTTGCGGCCACACGCGTGCCGGTCCGCACCGAGCTATTAGACCTATTGCCGGAAGGACCCACCGCCACCCAACGCCTCCTTCTGAGACAGCTCAGAACCGGTGTCACTGGGCGGCTAATCCTGATGGCGCTCGAGGGTGCGGATGCTGATCGGCTGGCGGAGATCAGCAAACAGCTGGCGGAGTGGATGCGCAAGAGCGGGTTGTTTTACTATGTTGGGAATGGTGTCGAGACATGGACAAAAGAGGAGCGAGACTATCTCTTCCGCTCTCGCTACCTGCTCTCTCCTGACATACAGAAGGACACTTTTGCACCGGACCATCTCCGGGATGCGCTCCAGCAACGCCTCGATGACTTGCGGTCTCCACTGGCTCCCATGATCAAGGAATTTATTCCAGCCGACCCGACTGCTGAGTTTCTGAAGATCCTCTCTACCTGGACACCATGGAGCACTCCCACCAAACATCGGGGGGTGTGGTTCTCAGTTGACCGTCAGCGTGCGCTGCTGGTCGCGGAAACCAAGGCCGCTGGCTTTGATGTCGATGCCCAAGAGAGGGTGCATCAACGGGTCAGAGAAGCCTTTCAGAGCATTGTCGGGTCGAGCACGGGTCCCCTGCATCTGGTCATGACCGGGCCGGGGGTGTTTACGGTTGAAGCGCAGCAAACAATTCAAAATGAAATCTGGTGGTTATCGCTGGTGGCAGCCATTCTGGTTTTCACGTTCTTGTATCTCAGTTACCGATCGTTCACCTTGCTGGTTCTCAGCTTGGTTCCTCTTGCAAGCGGTATTGTGGCGGGAATCATCGCGGTGGATTTCGCGTTTGGTTTCATCCATGGCATTACGCTGGGATTCGGCATTACGCTCCTCGGTGTCGTTGACGATTATCCCATCCATCTGTTCAGCCATCTGACGGGGGAGGGTTCGGCGTCGAACGTCATGCAAGCGATTTGGCCCACGATGCGTCTCGGGGTTATCACCACGGCTCTTGGGTTCTCGGCTCTCTTACTGGCTGGGTTTCCAGGCCTGTCCCAACTTGGCTTGTTCGCGATCGTCGGCCTGTTGACCGCGGCAGCGACGACTCGCTGGGTGCTCCCCTTCTTAGTTCCTGTTGGGTTCTGCCCCCGTCGATCCGGGACGGGCCTGGCGGGCTTAGCTGATCAACTAACGAGAGCGCGTCTGGTGGTTCCGGTCTCCGTGCTCCTTGCCATCGCCGTGCTGATATGGTCGAATACACCACTTTGGGAACAGGACATTGCCAACTTGAGCCCGATCTCATCCAAGAAGATAATGCTGGATCAAACCTTGCGCGCAGAACTCGGTGCCCCTGATCTTCTCGATTTCATCGTGATTGAGGGTTCGACCGAGGAGGAAGTCCTGCAGCGGAGTGAGGACGTGACGCCGGCCCTCGATCGCCTGGTGAGGCAGGAAGTTTTCACCGGGTTCGACATCGTCACGCGCTATGTGCCAAGCCGTCGCACGCAGGCCATGCGCCAGGCAGCCTTGCCGGACCAGCAGACCGTGCAACACAACCTCAGGGTGGCCCTGAAGGGACTGCCCTTTAGACCGACCCTCTTTCAGCCTTTCGTCGAGGCGATCCAGAAGTCCAAGACGCAGGCATTCCTTGAAAGCCAAACGTTCCGTGCGACAGCGTTGGGACTCAAGGTGGACTCGTTGCTGTTCGAGCGAAGCGGAGGGTGGGTCGCTGTGGCGCCGCTACGAGGCATCACGGACCGAGATCGATTACACGAGGTGGTAACGGCATGGGGGAAGCCATCTATCTCCTATCTCGACCTCAAAGGGGAATCCAATCGCTCGGTCATGGCCTACCGGAATGAAACCCTGACCGTCGTGGGTTGGGGAACACTCGCCATCGGGTTCGTGCTGTTCATAGGGTTGCGGTCGCCATCGACGGTGTTGCGAGTCATGATTCCGATCGGTAGTGCGATCGTGGTTGTGGGAGCGCTCCTTCACAGTTTCGGAGAACGATTGTCGCTCTTTCACGTGGCTTCCTTCCTCCTCGTGATGGGGCTTGGCTTAGACTATGCGCTGTTCTTCAACCGAAGGCATGGCACTGAGACCGAACGAGACCGCACAGTGTATGGTCTCCTCGTCTGTAGTACCACAACCATCTTGGTCTTTGGTGTCTTGGCCTGTTCACAGCTTCCGGTCCTCAAAGCCATCGGGATGACTGCCGCGTTGGGCTCGTTCATCTGTTTACTGTTTGCCGCGCTGCTTGCGGACCAAGGAGCCCGTGAAGCTTAAGAAGCCAGCCAAGAAGCCTCTCGTTCTGAGTGCCTATACCGTCGTGACTGCTCTTGGAAAGGGACTCGAACCGACCTATGCGGCGTTACGAAGTCGGCGTTCTGGTCTGCGGCCTTGCGACTTCGAGGACGTGGGGATAAAAACCTATATTGGCCGGGCCGATGGTTTAGAAGACTTGCCGGTCGGCAGTGGCTCAATAACAAAGGGGTTGGAGCAGTTCGACTGCCGGAATAATCGGTTAGCTCTTCTCGGGCTACAGCAGGATGGGTTCACGCAAGCCGCAATTGAGGCTCGGGAGCGCTACGGCACACACCGCGTGGCCGTCATCCTGGGCACCAGCACTTCCGGCATTCTGGTAACGGAACATGCGTATCGCGAACGTGACCCCCAGACCGGTGCCTTGCCGGCATCTTTCATCTCTCGGTACCGATATACCCATAACATGTTCTCCCTCGCCCATTTCGTCCGGGCTTACCTCAGCCTCCAAGGACCAGCCATGGTCATCTCGACCGCGTGCTCATCCAGCGCGAAAGCGTTTGCCACCGCCTCACGATTCATCGAGGCGGGATTCTGCGATGCTGCCATCGTGGGAGGCGTCGATAGCCTGTGTCTCACGACCCTCTATGGATTCGGAGCGTTGGAACTGATGTCGAGCGGTCCTTGTCGTCCATGTGATGAGGATCGTGACGGGCTGACGCTAGGCGAGGCGGCCGGCTTTGCGTTGCTGGAAAAAGCCGAGCGTGCGGCACATGCTGGGGCAGTGGCATTACTGGGCTACGGGGAGAGTTGTGACGGGTATCATATGTCACATCCCCATCCGGAAGGGGCTGGGGCGATCAGAGCGATGCAAGGGGCGTTGCTGCGGAGCGGGCTCAATCCTAGAGACATTGACTACATCAATCTGCACGGAACCGCAACCAGGGCGAACGACAGCATTGAAGATAAAGCCGTCCACTCGGTGTTTGGTTCCTCGATCCCCTGCAGCTCGACCAAAGGGTGGACGGGCCATACACTGGGGGCAGCGGGAATCACGGAAGCGGTCATCGCCGCGATATGTCTTACGCGCGGGTTTATTCCCGGCACATTGAATACGACTCGAGTCGATTCCAGCCTGAGAAGCTCCGTACTGTTGAAGAATCAAGAGCAACCAGTTCGCCGAGTGTTGAGCAATATCTTTGGGTTTGGTGGCAATAACTGTAGCCTGATTCTCGGGACTGTCTGATGCGCCTGTATGTGAACGGAATCGGAACGCTGGGGCCGGGTCTCATTGGATGGAGGGAAACCCGAGCCGTGTTGGCCGGGGCATCTCCTTACCGAGAGACGGCACGACCGGAACCCACGGCGAGCATCCTCCCCCCGAACGAGCACCGGCGAAGCAGTACTATCGTGCGCTGGGCAGTGCATGTCGCCCAGGAGGCCATCGAACAGGCGCAAGTGAACCCTCGTGAGGTCGCGACGGTTTTTGCCTCTTCCTGTGGGGAAACCGGTGTCCTGGATCGACTCTGCACAGCCCTTGCGACGCCGCAACGGGTGATTTCACCCACGCTGTTCCACCATTCCGTCCATAATGCTGCTGCCGGCTATTGGGGCATCGCCACGGGCTCACAGCAATCGTCCACAGCGCTGGCTTGCAATGATTCTTCTTTCTGTGCCGCGTTACTGGAGGCAGCCGCCTATGCGCATATCGAAGAAAGACTTGTGCTCCTCGTGGCCTATGATCTCCCTCCTCCCCTTCCTCTCTATGTAGCGCGACCCCTACGCGAAGGATTCGCGGCCGCGTTCGTGTTGGCAGGGACTCCTGTAGACCACAGCCTCGCGCAGCTTGATCTCAATCTTTCTGATGACCTCTCGGGGGACGTGACAAACATGGAGGATGCAGGATTGGAAGCCCTTCGGAGCGGGAATCCAGCCGCGCGGTCGTTACCACTCCTGGCTGCCGTTGCGGGGCACCAAGCCGCGTGTGTATGTCTTGAGTATCTGGAGGATCAGCGCCTGTTGATCCAAGTCACACCATGCCAGTCATGAGCAAAACCGACCTCTGTCGATTGATTCCGCATGAGGGAGCCATGTGCCTCTTGGACGCAGTGGAACAGTGGGATGAGATCCGCATTACTTGTCGGACAGGATCGCATCGCAACGCGGCCAACCCTCTTCGGCGCGGGAACCAGTTAGAAGCCATCTGCGGGTTGGAATATGCGGCCCAGGCCATGGCTGTTCATGTCGGCATTCTGAACGAAAAGACCGCGAATCAGGCTGTCGTGGGTTATTTAGGTGCAGTGCGAGACTTATCTATCCAGGTCCGTTCCCTCGATGATGTGAAAACCGATTTGACCATTCACGCCATACGTCTGATTGGAGATGCGACCACCTTCATCTACACCTTTCGCGTGTCGGCCGAGAACCGGGAGTTACTGAGCGGGCGCGCGTCCATCTTCCTGAAATATCCTGATCAACATACATGAAACGAGCCCTAGTCACAGGTGGAAGCGGGTCGATTGGCTCGGCGATCTGTCGGGAACTGGCGAAGGAGGGACTCTCTGTCATCATCCATGCTCATCGCCATCGCACTTCGGCTGAAGACGTTGCCAATCAGATCCTCCGGGCAGGAGGATCAGCCATCGTCGCCTGCTTCGATGTCACCGATGCCGAGGCAGCCCAACGTGCACTGACACAGGTTCTGGAAGCCGGTCCGATCCAGGTGCTCGTGAACAACGCAGGTATCCACGACGATGCCCCGATGGCTGGCATGCGTGCTGATCAATGGAACAAGGTGATCGCGGTCTCGCTGTGCGGCTTTTTCAATGTGACTCAGCCGCTGCTCCTGCCTATGATTGGCACACGCTGGGGACGGATCATCACGATCTCGTCGATCTCGGCTATGCTTGGAAATCGCGGCCAGACGAATTATGCAGCTGCCAAGGCGGGGCTCCACGGCGCCTCCAAATCGCTTGCGCTGGAAGTCGCCTCCCGTGGGGTGACCGTCAATGTGGTGGCGCCAGGCATTATCGAATCGCGCACGGTCGAGCAAACCTTCAAGCCGGATAAGATTGAGGCTCTCGTGCCGATGCAACGGGCCGGCACACCTCAAGAGGTTGCACATTTGGTTGCATTCCTGGCCTCGGAGAGAGCGGGTTATATCACCGGTCAGGTAATCGGGGTCAATGGTGGGATGGTATGAACGTCCAACGGAATTCAGTGACCAACTCCCCGACTGGGTACTGGATTGTGATCCCAGCCTATAACGAGGCGGGGACCATCAGGGGTGTGGCATCGCGGGCGTTCCGACAGAGCAAGAATGTGATCGTCGTAGATGATGGGTCTACCGATGGCACGAAAGAAGCCCTGAGTGGTTTGACCGTGATCGTGCTCAAGAATCCCACGAACTGTGGGAAGGCTGGCAGCCTGTGGCGCGGATTTCAATACGCATTGGAGGCCGGAGCATCCGGGGTCGTCACCCTGGATGGAGACGGTCAGCATGCGCCAGAAGAGATCCCCAAACTGATTAGTGCAGCCATTGCTTCCCCCGATCATCTCATTATCGGGGCTCGTCGGAGGGACCAACATCGCATCGCGTTCTGGCGCTATCTCGCGAATCGTATCGCAGACTTTTGGATATCCTGGGCTGCTGGCGCCACGTTCCACGACAGCCAATCGGGCTTTCGGGTGTATCCGACCTCATTATTAAGGAATGTGAAGGTCCCGTACGGAAAGAGCAGGAGTTTTGTCTTCGAAAGCGAGATACTCATCGAGGCCACTCGCGCCTGCTATCGGACTGTGACAGTTCCGATCGATGCCTTGCGGCGTGCGGGAGCCAGACCGAGCTACTTTCGCCCGGTGCTCGATATCGTCCGCATCACGCGGATGGTGGCGTGGAAGATTCTTTCGAGGGGCTTGTATCTGCAAGGCCTGTACGCACTTATCAAAGCTTCTGCGGAGGGCGGTCCTGAACTCGTCCAAGCGAAGGGCGCACAGCGGGACAATGAGGACAAATCGAGGAACACAGAACGTCTGCCTTCAGGAACGTCGCACAAGCTGCCTCTCTAAGTGCGCAGATCGGGCTTTCCACAATACGTCCATTTCATGTGACCGGGCGCGTCCTGGTTCTTGAAGACCCCCGATAAATATGGCATGGAACAACGCCGTCTCTTCGTGTTGCTAACAGGCCGCCTCAATTCCATCACGGCCCCCACTCCGGTCGATTGAAAGGAGACAGCGATGAAGAATAGGCGGATCGTTCTGACCACCTTCGTAGGTCTGCTCGTCATTGGCGGCTTGCTCAGCTGCAGGAGTACCTACCACAGTTCGTTCGTGGATCAAGCGGTCAAGCCAGTTGACCTTGTTAAGGTTAAGTATCGCATGGTGAAGGTGGGAGCTGTCGGGGAGAGTACGGGTTTTAAGCTTCTCTGGATCCCATTCGCCAGTCCGACTGATGCCGAAGCCAAGCGCGATATGCTCGATCGACTCAAGCAAGAAGGGATTAATACTACGGGAAAACACATCGCCTTTACGAATGCGACGGCCGACAAAGGCGGGATCGGCTTTATCGGCCTCATCGGCGCCCCTTCCATTACCCTCACGGCCGATGTGATCGAGATTCTGGGCGAGCAGGTTCCTCAAGAGCCGGCCTCCCCAGTTCAGCCAACTCCGTAGATCCGGAAGAGAACGCCTGGTTCTTTTCGAAGAGAGACAAGACGAAGAAGAGACGCTACATCCCCGCCGCAGTGAGCCGTGACCTGATCGCTCCGTCAAGCCGCTGGATCCAGCCGCTGTAGTTCTCGTGGATCGTTTGCTTCTCGGCGTCGTACTTGAGATTGGAACTGTCCTTGTAAAGAATGCTGTAGGTCTTGGTCGTATACGGAATTGTGACGACAGCCTGATGGCTCCGTATGTTGAGCGTGCCGATGATCTCGCCGGGCTTGGCCACAGTCATCTGCCATCCCAACGTGACACCCGCCTGGATAATTTCCTTCCTTACGTCTTCCAGGCGTAGTTCCTTACCGCTTGCTGTGACCACAGGAGCGTCCCTGACTTGGTATATCTGCCCTCCCCCTCGGCAGGCTGTCACGACAACCAATACCAAACATCCGAGCAGAACTCGCGATAGCATTCGGTTCATCTCGATCCCTCCTCCGTGTGAGTGTAGTGTTCTTGTAGCACAGGTGCTCGTAATACGACGGGCGTCGCTGAGTCGAGTGGCATGGAGGCCAGATCCGAGAAGACTGTCGAATCATACCCCAACCTCGCGATGTACTCGACGAATGCCTCCAACAGCACCATGTTCTGCGGGCGCATGCTCTGCTTATTCCACTTTGACATATTGCGAGGGAAGGATTGCCGATGCGAATGCACGAATTCACAGGGATGGCAATAAAACACGAGCGACGACGAACGTCGCGAGATCTGGCGGATCATCCAGTTCATAACCGGCAGGCCCAACACGCGCAGCGTGGCCATATTGATGGGGAAGAGACAAGCTATCGGAGGCACTTCGGCAATGGAACTGGTACCGGATGTACCCACGTGTCGCCAGGACGGTCGATAGAGTTCAACCTGAGCCAAGAAGTATTTCAGATAATGGACGCGGCCGAATCCAGAGTCAAACCGTCGGGCGGGCCTATCCATCGGGAGTAGCCATCCAAGATAGGCCCGGAGAAACTGTACCATGGGCCTCCCTTCATCGAAGCCAGGTTGAGGAAAAGGAACGACCTCTTCGGGAGAGAAGGAGGCTCGTGAGGCCCAGCACGATTCGCCGGGCCTCACTTTCAAGCGGGTATCGCTTATGAATCAATCGCGGCCAGACGGGCTCGAATCGCATTATCCAGGATCTCGATCTCTTCGTTATAGTTACTGTGAATAGTCTGCTTGGCCGCGTCATATCTGAATTCTCTGCTGGCGTTCTTGAATTTGATGCTGTAGGTTTTGGTGTCGTATGCGATATCGACAACTGCCTGGTGAACGAAAACATTGTGGATTCCGACAATATGCCCAGGCTTTGCGACTGCCATCACCCACTTTACCTCTGGGTCCGTACCAGCGACTACAATCGCCTTCGTGACCTGATCTAACGACGGCACTTTACCGGACGCTGGGGCTATCGGGCTATCGACCACGTTATAGATGGCGGACGTTCTAAAGGTCCGGACCCAGGTATCGGCGAATCCACAGCCAGCCAAGAATGTGAGTGCCACACCTGTCATGATCAGCCTTGTTGAGATGCGGTTCATGGCTCTTCCTCCTCAATGTAAGTGTGATGCTGCCAACCCCTTCTCCTCATACCTTACCTAGCTCCTGCATAGTTTGCGTCAAGAGACTGACTGAACAGATCTGAAAACAGTCTGGGGGAATATCCTAACTGCATCATGTGTTCGATAAATGCGGCCAGCAGTAACAAGTTCTCTGGTCGCATGCTCTGCGTATTCCACTTGGACATATTGCGAGGGAAGGATTGTCGATGCGAATGCACGAATTCGTGGGGATGGCAATAAAACACGATCTGCGATGAACGTCGCGAAATCTGGCGGATCATCCATTTCATAACCGGCAGGCCCAGCGCACGCAGCGTGGCCATGTTGGTTGGGAGCAGGAAGGCTGACGGGGCTATCTCGATGATCGAGCTGTTTCCCGGCAAGCGCAGGTGATTTGACGAGAGGCGGTACGGCTCACTCGGGGCGCGAAAGTATTTCAGGTAATGCACCCGGCCGAAGCCGCAATCAAATCGGCGCGCCGGCACAGATGAATCACAGCGGTATCCCTCGTCTTCGAGCGCGCGCAAGGTCGTTTCACCGATCCACAGGTTCGGTACGCGGAAAACCACGGGGCGAATCCCGGAAGCTTTCTCCACAGCCTCCGTGGCCATCCGGATCCATTCTCGCTGCTGCGCGTAACTGGCCGACCGAAAATCTTCATCTTTCTCAAGGCTACCATGTTCCCACCCATGCGTGCCGAGTTCATGCCCTCGCCGCCAGCAGTCTCTCACGAGATCCGGGTAAGCTTCTGCGAAACGTCCGGCGAAGAAAATCGTGGTCTTGAGCTTCCATCGATCACAGAAATCGAGCAAACTTTCCAGCCCAACCTGGCAGCCAGGGACCCAGTCAACATCGATGGTGAAGTGCCATTGCATGTGAGTGTGTGGACGCATGCGATGTCGATGTTGAGGTCCATCCCACTGCTCATAGGCAACCTGTAACGGAGTCCTGTGATGATTGTGCTTTTCCAGTTCCTCGGTCTTCTTCTGCATCTCGGTCTTTACCTTGTCCGACGCCTTGCTCGCCTTCAGTGTGTCGATCTTGGCCCGCATCTCATCCAGCTCACCCTGCATCTTTTCGTAGAAGGTCTCTTTCCGCTGGCCGTATATTCCGTGGCCGTGTCGGGCACCTCCTTGGACTCCTTCTTGAAGTCCTCAGCGGTATCCTTGCCTGCTGTGTCGGCCGCCACGCCGGCAGACCAGTAGGAGCTCGTCTACATTCGCGACGTCGATCAAGCCAGGCGCCCATGCGAGGCGCCCTTGCAGGAGCAGCCCGAGGGGCAGGAAGAGCCCATTGTACCATCGCATCGCCTGTACACGCCGGTTCGTCAGACTCCACACTGCAAAGTCGAGGAGCCAGCGGCTCCGGGGCTGCATGCCGAAGACAGCGCTCTGCTCGAGCACGAAAGAATGCTCCCCAAGGACTGCCAGGAGATGGTCGGGATCGTAACGTCGAACGTGACCCACGAGGGTGTCGAATGCGCTCCAGCGCGCGGGATGCAGGGGCACCGAGAAGATGACCGTCGCATCATCCCTCGCGATCCGACCGAGTTCGCGGAAGACCTGCTGGTCGTCCTCGACATGTTCGACAATGTCGAAGGCGCAGACCAGGTCGAAGGCGCAGTCGGGGAATGGTAGGGCGGTAATATCGCCGAGCATCGCGAGACCGCCGTGAGCATTCAGGCGGGAGAGAGCCGGTCGGCTGATGTCGACGAAGGACGTACCCGGGATGGGGAGCCGCGGATGCAGACCCGGGCCGATCTCGAGCCGCGCCGGCGCCGAGGCCGCGAGCGCGGAAAGGAATGGCCAGGTGTTGAAGCGCTGCGGCGGAACCACGTAGCTCGCCGACCAAAGCGCGTCGTAGAAGCGCCGGTTGGCATCGACGGCTAACCGCGCCCCATCCTCCGCACTGCCCGGCGGCATGTCGCCGGCGATGCCAGGGGCCGCGATCCCCGCAATTTCATCCCTGAGTGCAGGCCACATACAGCGCCGTTAGAAATCGGAATGACAACAAAAACTGCTGCGTATCTGCATTCAAAACCTCTATCATTTCTAGGCGCTGGTGGACTCGTTCAGCAGCACACTTCAATTACGCTTTCTTGACGCTGTCCGCCAGCTCATGCTGAGGTGTTGCAGGCTGTCGGATCTGATATGGACGGCACCACCGCAGCAACGGCATCGTCATGAAGGTGGTTGCCAAGGTCATGAGGACCATCATGGCGAACATCGTCGTCGAAATGATCCCCATATCTCGGCCGATGTTAAGAATAACGATTTCCATCAGGCCACGTGTATTCATCAAGATTCCGATCGTGGTTGATTCTACCCAGGGCATGCCGGCGAAGCGAGCGGCAAGAGTCGTCCCCCCCCACATTCCGACCACGGCCACCAGCAAGATGAGACCAAAATAGAACCACAGCTCCGTTCCATGGATCAGGCCAAAGCTGGTCCGTAGTCCGGTGGAGGCAAAGAAAATGGGAAGGAGGATGGTTGTGGTGACACCATCGAGCTTGGCTGACACATCGGACACAAGGTCCGAATCTTTTGGCAGCGCCACGCCAGCCAGAAACGCTCCAAAGAGCGCATGGACCCCAAGCCATTCGGTGATCCATGCAGACCCGACCATGGCAAGGAGCATGAGGGCCAACATGTCATCTGTAAGACGGCCGCGACGTCGATACCGCACTTCCAGAAGGTAAAAGGTACGACGGACAGGGCCCAACATCACGAACACGAAGAGACCTGTTGCGACGAGAGTCAGAACCAGCTCTCCCAGTACAGCGGTGTGTGTGTTCAATGCAATGACCCCGGCGAGAAGACACCACACCGTGACGTCCTTCAACGCGGCAGATGCCAGGGTCACGGTTCCGATGGGGGTCCCAGACAATTGGCTCTCCTCCAGAATGCGAGCCAGGACCGGCAAGGCGGTGACACCCATGGCGACCCCAGTGAACAGGGCGAACACAGTCGGTGTTACCCCCGTATCCGAGAGGGAGGGATAGAGGCAGAGGGCGAGCCCCGCACCGAGGATCAGCGGCACAGCAATGCTCGCATGAGCTATCATCAGAACCGGCCGCCCGCGCGCCCACACGTTCGCGAGGTCGAGCTTCAGGCCGACCAAGAACATGAACAGCAGGACCCCTGCCTGCCCAAGTGCGTTCAGCGGTCCGAGACTGTCGGGCGAGAAGAGGGCCATCGATGCGTTGGGAGCGAGCCAGCCGAGTAGCGATGGTCCTAGGAGGATGCCGGCGACGATCTCTCCCATCACCTGAGGCTGATGTAACGTCCGAAGTCCCCAGCTGACCAGCCGAGCCAGGAGCAGGATGACACCAATCTGTGAGAGTAGGATCAACAGATTCGAGATCATCCCGTCCATCCTGATCGCTGAAGGTCTTCACTCACACGAGCCATCGAGGTTGAGATGAAGTCCTTTATGCCGAGGTGGGTAAGGAAGGAAACTCAGAAGGAAGAACAGGGGTCGGCAGCATTTAGAGGGACTCCCGTTCACCTTCCGATCCTGCGGTCAAGATGCCTTCGATTTCCAGGAGTAACTCACTTCTACAGATGGCTCCCTGCAGACACAGCACCTGTGCCTGAGTCGGCAGGTGCTGCTTCAGGATGGTACTGACGGTCGAAAGATCCTCTGGGCGCCGGATGTAGGCCTTGAAGAGAGCGTGCCGGTCACCAAGCCCATCTCCGGCTGTTTGCAACTGCTTCGCATGATCAATGAGTGCCTGGAGATTGTGGAGTGTCTCCAATGTCTGTTTCTCCGGCTCTCCGATATGCTGACTCGTGTGCCCAACGATGCTGGCCGTGCCTGCGATGAAGAGATGATCGCCGCACTCCGATTGACTGAGCGTCGCACGAGCGAAGGAAGGGCTTCGAGGACCATAGATAGTCGGGTAGTCGTAGGCATTGACCTGCCGAGGGTTCTCAATATGCGTCCCTGGTTTCGTGCATGCCAAGAAATAGATCTGAAGCGGCCCTGATCTCGTACCGACCGCGCTCCCAGCTGGCAGGATCTTTCGGAAATCCGGCTGACCCTCGGCGAATGCCTCGTGCCGACCGACACAGAACTGTTGGTACCGCGTAAGACCGGCGGGACGAGCGTTTATGTCCGGAAAGTAGTTCCAGACCCGCAGCAAGTAGGGATACCCCAGGGTTCGGGTTAGAGCGAGCAACCGGCCATAGGCGCCGAAGGCCAGAGTTTCGAGAGACGACTTTTGAGGCTCATCTATTTCCAAGAAGCCGAAGAGGATCTGCTCGTTCATTGCAAAAGAGACGCCCTCGATCTTGCAAGAGGTGACGGGCGCCACGCTCATCCAGACTTCGGCCACGGGAGACCCTTCCACCTGTGGCAGATTGAGTTGGACGACCGGATACGACTCTTTACCGGGAGGCGGCGCGTTGCGATCGAAGCAGATAAGCGCGAGGGGATGAGCTCGGGATGCCTTCAGGAAGGACTTCACGTCGGATGTAGCTACATACTGGACTTGGATCTGCAGAGGGAATGCCTCACGAACAGACGCCGGAGGAGCATAGTCCTCTAATGAAGGACTGGGCAGCGTGCCACTCGGCTTTGGTTTCACTGTGCTCATGCTACCGCATTGCTCGCTAGCTGCGAAGGTCAGAAAGAGTGTTGACGGCGTAGTCTTTGACCTCTGTGACGGTCGAAGGAATTCCATGAGTCCTTCGTCGGTAGGCCAACCAGTTTTCCTTCAGATTGAAGAGGTAGGTCAGGTAATACGCAATCTTGAACAGGAAGATCGGGATCTGAGTTGGTGACTTGCCGAACGCATCACCGGCCAATATGGAAAGCACGGCTTCTTCCATCTTAAACCTGCTGCGTTTCGACATAAAGAGGGCCCGACAAGCAGGCTGCGTGAAGCGATAAATGAACCACGAGTAGGTTTTGACCCCTCTTCGCACCGTCCGATGGAACCGTCGCAGGAGTCGAGCATGTTCGGGCGATCCTCGCAAATAGGCGTCCACAACGTTGGCGCCCAGAGTCGCGCTATTCAACGCCAGGTGCACCCCGCTGGAGAACACAGGATCGATAAATGCAAACGCGTCACCGATCATGATGTAGCCGTCGCCTGACATCGTGGTCCGCCGATAGGAATAGTTGGCGGCTGCGTGAGCTGAAGTGACAAGTTTGGCCTTCGCCATACGCTCAGCGACCGGAGGGCATAAGGCGATGGTATCCCGTAGGAATAGTTCCAACTCAGTCTTCCTGGTTTTGATGTAGTAGGGCCAGCAGACGGCGCCGACGCTTGTGATGCCGTCCTTGAAGGGAATGATCCAGAACCACCCATGGTCGAACCACACGATGCTGATGTTTCCTTCGTCCATCCCGGGCAGGCGCTTCACGTCTTTGAAATGGCCGAAGATGGCGGCGCTGTTGTGGTGTGGATTTCGGTGTTTGCCGTCCACCTGTCCGGAGAGGAACGTGTCGCGGCCGCTGGCATCTACAACGAAGCGAGTCTCCCACGTCAGCGCTTGGCCTTGTGGGTCTTCGCCATACACCAACGTGGGTTGCTCTGGACGAAACTTCACCTGCTTCGCCCTGTATCCTTCCCACACGTGGGCACCCTTCGCGGCGCAGTTGCGGAGCAGGATCTCATCAAATTCGGCTCGCTTGACTTCGAAGGCAAACGGTTGCGAACCGTCGAGTGCGCGAGAAAAGTACAGCATGCGCGATCTCCCATGGTAATGGGAGACCATCTCCGCGCCATATTTGACGATGCCGATCTTCTCAACCTCCGGCAGGACACCTAGCCGCTTGAGCATGGGTATGGAATGAGGCAACAAGGACTCGCCGATGTGAAACCGTGGGTGGCGGTCCTTCTCGAGCACATGCACGGTCCATCCCTGCTCGGCGAGCAAGGCCGAGATCGTGGAGCCAGCAGGGCCGCCGCCGATTACGAGGACGTCGCACGCCGTGAGGCGTCCAGTGGCATTGGGAGACGGAACGGTCATGGGCTGAGGCGACCTTTCAGAAC